>Ga0163162_10000354_pt1 | contig 41797 bp, 72 predicted proteins | sample S55metaG_FD_115310 | JGI IMG/M metagenome (GOLD analysis project Ga0163162, IMG submission 115310) | Switchgrass rhizosphere microbial communities from Kellogg Biological Station, Michigan, USA - S5-5 metaG | ecosystem: Host-associated > Plants > Roots > Rhizosphere > Soil | place: USA... | reverse complement strand
TGAGTTCGGCATGGACTCACGGTTCAAAGGCGACAACTGGGGCAAACGACCAGCCCACATGTTGGGCATCCGAGCCGAATCACACGCCCTCCGCCGCGCATTCCCCAACGACCTCTCCGGCCTGTACACGGCAGAAGACTTCGACCCCGATGACGAAGCAATGGTCATCGAACCATCCGAAGACTGGGAAACCCTCATCGAACAGGCCGAAACAAAAGACCAGCTCGTGGACTACGTCAACCGGGCACGTGAAGTCAACGAACTCACCGATGCCGTCCGCACCAAAGCACTCGTCAAACACGGCGAATTCAACCGTGCCAACGAAGCCTTCACCGGCGACCCCACCAAAATGACCGCCGAAGAAGCGGCAGAACTAGAAGGAGCATGACCATGTACACAACCCTCAACGGCGACATCGGAACCGAACGCGAGATCAAAGAAGTAGAACCCGTCGAGATCCCCTCAACCGTCCCCGCCGAGCCTGTCCCGGCCTGATGTCATGCCCGACTTTGCCGAAGAGTTCGACAGTCGCGGATTCCACTTAGGTGTGTTCCGTGGCGTCCGATCATTCCAAATGGACGAGGACGGCTGGTTGACCGGGATGGTGTACCGGCAACGGTGGACCAACGAAGTCAACGAAGCCGAATGCCGCAGATCCACCACATGGGTTCACGGATACGTCAAAGGCATACCTACGACCATTCCGGCTGAAACGTTGCCGCCCGAACATGGCATGTCAGTTTGCCGTCACGGTTTCTACGCGTACGGGGACGAGTCCAGGGATTACCACCAAACCGGGTTCGTGTCCGGCGTCATCTATGGGTGGGGCAAAGAGGTCATGATCGGTACTCGCGGGTTCCGGTGTATGCGAGCACGTATCGCCGCCCTGTGCATGTCGGAGGTGAAGTTGGCGCAACGTTCCCGTGTCGAGTTGGTGCATGAACGCTATTTCAACATCCCGTTTTACGACACGTTCGAGGCGATGGTTGCCGATTACCCGCCGGATTGGCCGGGCCAGAACGAGGGAGAAGCAGCATGAGCGATGTAGAAGCGATCACCGCTGACGTGCGAACGATTGCTGATGATGCGGATCTTGACAACTGGTCACGCACAGCACTTCATGTCGCGGCGGATGCTCTTGAGTCTTTGAACAAAGAGAACCAGGCACTCAAACAATCGCTCAAAGCGCGCATCGAATCGCTCGAAACACGCATGGGTGACATCGCTGATCGGATCGGCTCATGAAGTTCTACATCATCCTCATGGTCCTCATGGCTGTCGCCAATGCGGCGTTCGCCGGCTACCGGTACCAGACTGATGGGCCGTGGAAGATGCGCACCGCTTTGGTGGTCTTCCTGCTCGGTGCAGCGTTCCTACAGTTGGTGCTCCTATGACATGGGATGGGAACGGGTACAGCGGGCGGAAGATCCTCGCGGACTTCACCATCCCCGGCAACCCGAAACCCAAGGAACGCCCCCGCGTAGTCAAAGGGCACACCTACACGCCCAAGGCCACCGTGCTTGCGGAAACGGCGGTGCTGGACGCCTTCTACGACGCCTACCCGTTCTGGTCACCCGTCGAACACCACATTGCGCTCGGAGTCATCTTCTACCGCGAAACCCGTGTCCGTGCAGATCTCGACAACCTCGTGAAAACCGTCCAAGACGCGCTCAACAAGCACGCCTACGTGGATGACGTACAGATCGTGGAACTTGTTGCCGCCAAACACTACGCGGGCAAAGGCAACGGTCGCACACTCGTTCGAATCACTGATGTCAAGGAGGGGTGGACATGAGAACTGAGAAGCCACCGTTCGAATACAAGTGGCAGAAAGTCGCCGAGGAGGTGCGCTGGATGGAGAGCTTTGGTGTGCATCCCACCCACATTGCCGCAGCGTTGGGTCGCACCATCGAATCCACCGCAACCATCCTCAGACGCCACGGACTCAACGATTTGGCGCGACCGTTCTCCGACGAACTCCAATACATGAAAACGGGGATGCGACATGACCGATGGTGAACGCGAACCCTGGATGAATGATGCCGCATGTGCAAACACAGACCCAGAACTTTGGTTCCCAAACAAAGGCGAATCAACACTGCCGGCGAAACGGATCTGCGCAACCTGCGACGTGACCGAACAATGCTTGCGGTACGCCCTGGCCAACAACCAGAAATTCGGGGTATGGGGCGGACTCAGCGAACTCGAGCGCAGGTCAATCCGGCGAGAGAAGAAGGCTGATGCTCGGGCCGAAGTCGCCTAAGCAAACCCCCGCAGAAGCACGCCGCGCCTACCAACTCGCCGCAGACCGGTCCTTCGGTCTCTGCGAAATATGTGGTGTGCGCCCGGCGACGGAAACCCATCACCGCAAATACAGGTCCAGGGGTGGCGGGCACGAAGCCGCGAACCTGCTCCGGGTGTGCGGCTGGGGCAACCACACCGGCTGCCACGGCAAGGCGCACACAGACAAGGACGCACTAGATAACGGGTGGTCGGTCGCGTCCGGTGACGACCCTGCCTCGAGGCGTGTCCTGTACCGGGGCGTGTGGATGCTGCTCACGGCTGACGGCGGACTAAACGAAACATGAAAAGGAGGTGCGATGGCTGGTTTGACGTGGGTTCGAGTTGATACGAACCTGCACAGTAATCACAAAGTGCTGGCGTTACTGGCCGAACGTGGAGGGGATCATGCTCTCTGCGTGTACGTGTTCTCCCTCGGCCATTCGGCAGCTCACGGCACGGCAGGGTTCATCCCTTCCACCGCGTTGGGCCTCTTCCATGGGAAACCGAGGGATGCCGCATTGCTCACATCGGTTGGGCTGTGGAACACGTTGCGTGGCGGGTGGGAGATTCACGACTGGCTCGAGTACCAACCGACAACTGAGGATTCAAGGTTGCGGTCGGAGAAGGCGAAGAAAGCGGCTGAGGCCAGGTGGGCGAAGGCCCAAAGGTGATGCTCCAAGCATTGCTCCAAGCATGACTTTTCGATGCTCCAAGCAATGCACGCTACGAACGCTACGAACGCAACTAACGAACGTCTACCAAGACCACATAGAAATCCTCGCGTTCTCGACACGTCGGAGCCTGTGGATACCGGGAAAAGGTTTCGTCATGCAAGACCAATTGACCCTCGCCGATCTTGACTTCGCCTTCTGGTTGGGGTCATTGCGGCCTGGGAAGCGTGAACGGATGCGTCTGCCTGCTGCTGAGATTCGGCGTCGGGCGTATGAGCAGGAAACAGAACAGCAGTTGATGTTGGTGCGCGGCATGAGTGCTGCCGAGGAAAGGATGTCCGCATGAGCGGCGAAACAACGATCACGGTTATTGGCAATCTGACTTCTGACCCGGAGCTGCGGTATACGCAGAACGGGTTGGCAGTGGCCAACTTCACTATTGCATCCACTCCGAAGGTGTGGGACAAGAGCCGGAACGAAATGGTTGATGGGGATGCACTGTTTCTGCGGGCGTCTGTGTGGCGTGAGTTCGCGGAGCATGTTGCGGGGAGTCTGACGAAGGGCAACCGAGTTATCGCGTCGGGTGTGTTGAAGCAGCGCTCGTATGAAACCAAGGAGGGCGAGAAGCGTTCCAGCATTGAGCTTGAGGTTGATGCGATTGGCCCGGATCTTCGGTGGTCGATTGCAACGGTCACGAAGGCGTCTGCTCGTGGTGCCGCGCCGGCTGAGGAGTCTTGGATTCCGGCTGGGGGTGCTGGTTTTGACCTCAACGACTCGACGCCTTTCTGACGAGCTGCGCAATGTGGCGATTCTGCGGGAGAGCCTGGGTTCGTATGTTCGGACGCTCATGTTTGAGGCGGCTGATGCGCTTGAGGCGAAAGAGCCGGCGCCCCATCGGAAGATTGTCAAGGAAAGCGGCGTGAGCTGATGGCTATCACCTGGAAGGTCTGGCCGGAGAAGTCTGGTGATCCGGTGAAGGACAACATTGGGCGTCGCCTCAACGCGCGGATGAACAAGCATGTCACGTCGCGTCTGCATTACAAGACGCCTCGGGGGTGGAAGCGCAAGAAGCAGATGGCGCGCGCTGAAACCCCGAACTTCATTCGTCTCTACATTGCCGTGATGAACGGCCTGATCGCAAAAGACGGGGAGGCACGCTCATGACCACGCGCACGTTTGAGGTGACGGTGGATTCGGAGTGGGCTGATGATTTTCGGGCTGCTTTGGATTGGTCGCAGGGTGTTGTCGGCGTAATCGAGGTTGACTGATGCGCCCGTATTACGAAGACGACCTGGTCACCCTGTATCACGCCGACTGCCTCGAGGTGACCGAATGGCTTGCCGCCGATGTGCTCGTGACCGACCCTCCATACGGGATCGCGTGGCGTAAGTCGGAGAATAGGAAGGCCAAGTCCAAAGCTCACGCCGGGATCATCAACGATCAAGACACGGCGGTACGTGACGCCGCACTGGCCCTCTGGGGCGATAGGCCGGGAGCGGTCTTTGGATCGTGGCGCGCAGCGTTTCCCGAGACCAGACAGACGTTGGTGTGGCGCAAGCCCGTCGATGCGGGCGTGGTGGGTTCGGTTACAGGGTTCCGGCTTGACACCGAGTTGATCTTCCTTGTTGGCAGATGGCCGCAGCGAACGTCTAAGGACTCGTCGGTTCTGACGACTGATGGCGGGAAGCAGAACTACCTAGTCGGACACCCTCATGGCAAACCGGTGGCGTTGATGCAGAAGTTGTCGAGATTGACGAAGCGTATTGCGAGCTTATTGCCAAGCGTTTGTCCCAGCAGTCATTTGATTTGGAAGGGATTGCGTGATGTCTGATCGTTGTTCGCCGCGTCAGGGTGGTGTGTCGGATTATGCGGGCACCACAAACGACCCAGTACAACGGGTTGCCGAGCTTGAATCCGAGCTATCGCGAGTGGGCGGTTTGGATTGGGCGGCGACTGAAGCTGCGCGTCTTGAAGCGCTCGCCGTGATCGACAAGGTTCGCAGATACGCCGAAGATCGAGCCGCATATGGGCGCGCCGGACGAACTGTCGGGTCTGCCCGGATCGCGTCAGACCTATTCGCGATTGTTGGTCACATTAGCGACAAGAAGGGCGAACACTGATGTCTCGTAATCCTGAGCGTATTGACCTGATTTTGGGTGAGATACGCCGCATCTGGAACCGCAACCCCGATTTGCGACTCGGACAGTTGCTTGAGAACTCAACCGATCTGACGACAGTCACCCACTACATGTATTACGTGGAGGATGACGTGCTGTTGGCGGGCCTACTCAACTACGGCAAGGAAGGCAACTAATGGCACGGATTGTTGTGGTGGAACGCGAACGCCTCGCTTCGAAAGCGCTTCTCGATTCGCTGACGTTGGACGGGGACATCAGGGTCAAGCCGTTCACCATGAGTCGCCAATACGTGCGGCACGGTGGCAGCAACCTTGTGGTCGTGAAATTCTTCGGTGACACCGACAAGGGTGAAAGCCTGATTGGTCGAACTGTTGTCAGCGAGCGGGAGTGGAGGAAACTCTGGTGACTGACCTCGGATTTCGTGACATGGTTTCCCAACTGACTGAAACCCACCCTGTAGGTGTAGACCGCGACAGTGGACGCGAATACGTGAACGTAGACGGGCTACTCGCCCAACTGCGGGCCGCGTTCTTCGAAGGCATGGGATCATCCGGTGGGTCACAGAAAGGCGGGAAACTGCCACTCAGCGCCGCCGCCTACGACCTCCTCGATGAAATCACCGTCCAAGCATCTGAAGCGCTCGCATCTGTCGACAAGAGGCCGACACCGTTGGGGCAGGCTGAGGATTATGTGAAAGCGTGGGCTGAGGTCACGTCGGAGGAGAAGCGGGTGATCGTGTCGGTGCGGGTGTTGGGTCAGCCCGAAGATGGGACGCCGCCGAAAGTGGTAACCGACTTCCGCGAGTACACCTCGTTGCAGCTCGTCTCGTCGTGGTTCAAACGGGTGACCGACTTTTTCGACCCACCCAAACGAATCGAAATCCTGGCCGCCTGTCCGAACTGTGGTGTCCGCAACTACCTCAAAAAGCAGGATGGGGTATCGGTTACGACACCAGCACTCTGGCAACGGGTAGACCGTCAGACTGGGGAAACTGTTGCATTCGAATGCACCGCCTGCTCCCTGGATTGGCCGAAACCCATGTTCGAAAACTTTGGGCGCATGATCGGAGCCATCGGGGCAGACGAAACACTCGAAGACATTCTCAGCAAACATTTAGACACGAAACACGTGTGAGAGTTGCATTAAGCACCACAATCCTGTAGAATCAATCCCAGTCGGCTAGAAGTGTATTCACACTCAGGTCGACTCTTCCGTTTAAGGAGTCACCCGTGACTTTCAAGGACGTTTTAGCCAAACAGGCATCCGCTATCCCCGGCCCCAAATGTTCGGTCGGTGTATGGCGTAGCAAACTCTCCGAAACCGACCGAACCGAGTTTGACCAGGCGGCAGGTGACGAAAACGTTGGCCACCAAATGTTGCTGAACGCAATGAAGGAGCTTGGTTACCCGCGCGAGGTGTCTGCGATTTACAAACACCGGGCGGGCAGGTGCAATTGTGACGTTCGCTGACGTGTTGGGGAACCAGGATGTTCCGCGCGAATGGCAGGCACACTCCACGTTTGATGGTGAACGGGGTGAGATTGTTACCGGCCCTATCGTGGGCGCCCCGCTGACTGACTTCTCGGAGATCTTGCGTAAGTTCGATTACGACCCTGACGTGGTTGAAATCGTTGGCAAGGTGTCGCAGTGGAAGAAAGAACGCCCTGACGGCCAATGGCTGACCTCATACTTTTTTGGGGTGCAGTCGAAGCGTGACCACATCGACCTGCCAGCCCTGTATGCCGAGGTGCGTAGGACGAAGGTCAAACCGTTTCCGCGTATGGTCGCTGATTCCACACTGGTTGTGGCGTGGGCGGACACACAGGTTGGCAAGGTTGGTGCTCGAGGTGGGACGCCGGAACTGGTGGCCCGTCTTGCACTGAAACGTGCCGCACTTGAGGCTCACATCAAGGCGAACAAATTGCACGATTTTGTGTTCGTGGATGTTGGTGACGCCATTGAGGGTTTCGAGAACGTCGCCTCGCAGATGTTCACCAACGACCTCAGCTTGCCGCAGCAGATTGATTTGTCTGCGGTGGAGATGTGGAAGACGCTCGCCCTGCTGGCCAAGTATGGTCCGGTCGATGCGGTGGCTGTTCCGTCGAATCATGGCGCGTGGCGTTCGTCTAAGCAGTCGCTTGGTCGGCCCTCGGATGATTGGGGACTCACCATTCAGTCACGCCTGAAGCATGAGGCTGAACTGCTGAATCTGCCGGTTACGTTCCATCGCCCTGGTGATTGGGATGAATCAGTAACGGTCGATGTGCGTGGGACGAAGCTTGGTGTTCATCACGGGCACCAGTCGGCGGTTGATCAGATGCCGAAGTGGTGGGCGGGTCAGCAGCATGGCGCTCAGGCGCTTGCGAACGCTGAAGTGTTCTTGTCCGGCCACTACCACCACCTGCGAGTACTGCCCACTGGCAGGTCGCAGCGGACAGGTAAGTCGAAGTGGTGGCTTCAAGCACCCACACTCGACAACGGGTCTGACTGGTATCGGAACAAGTCTGGTGATGACTCTGATCCTGGTCTGCTTGTGTTCCAAATCAACGACGACGGTTTCGACCTGTCTTCGTTGACGATTCTCTGATCTGGTGGTGCAGGGTGTTTGGCGACAACGGCCAGCCCTGCACCACCTACATACTTCCGTATGCACACCAGCGACAACAACAATCGTGGGCCATCCGAGCCTCTATATCGCGCTGCGAGTGCTTGCATCCGGATCTTTGTAAGGCCCCACGTTCTATCTGAGTTCAAGTAGAACTGTGGGTCTAACACTCCTCGTCACGGCTTCGGTCGATGGCGAGTGATGCGGCGCCGATTGCCGCCGATAACTGAATAGCGCGTGTGTGGGCGGGGTGGGGGAAGTTGGTAGCCCGCCGTGGTTTACCCGGAGTTGCAGGTTCAAATCCTGCCCCCGCTTGCGCACGGCACATCATGACCAGTTCCGCTCGTTGAGTCCAGGGTTGGTCCTCATGGGGTGGGGCAGGATTCCGGACGGTTGACGAGCCTCACCCCACATTTTCGGCTGGCAAAGGAGCCACCATGCGTCATTTCGTGTACGGCTCATCGGTTGGCATCCTTGCAGCACTCGCAGGGGTGTTCTGTTACATGCGTCCTGTTCGTAGACGGTTGACGGGACGGTGCACAAATGGTCCAGCGTGAACCGATCTGTAGTGTCTGTCATCACCCGTACACGACACCTCACGCACATGTCACACCTACCCCGGTGGTTCCTGTTGATGTGTCGCGGATTCTTTTGCGTGCACTGGTGTGGTGCGGGGATCAGATCACACCTGAGCAGCGTGAGACGGCGTGGGCGTGGGTTGAAACGAACTCGCCACAGGTTGAGGAAATGGGCGGCTAATGCCTGAGGACAAGCAGCAGCGACTCCCGGCGATCGCACTTGAAGACCTGTTCGCGGGAGCAGCGTACCAATCGCCGCGCCTTGAGGACGACCCAGCAGCCCGCATCTTGGGTCTCATTGTGGAGCATGGAGAAGACGATGGTCGACTGGCGCGATAGGTTCCGCAAGAAGCGGACAGAAAAGCCGAAGCCGCTGAAGGACAAGGATCTGACCTACAGCCAGTCGGCTCGATGCACATGCGGCGCGGGCCTGGCCTACGGCGGCAGTCGACCGACCGCATGGGATTGCTCAGACATCCTCACTGGTCGTGCCATCGAATCGGGCAAGCCTGGAGCGGTGCAGCACAGCGACCTCTATCCGTTCACGTTCTGGGAGATCAAGTCGGAGCGATCTGGACACGGATCAACCAGACGCCATGGCTGAGTATGAGTTCCCGCGTTTCGGTGACCTTCCCTTCGCTGACCCGATAGCACGTGTGATCACGTTTCATGGGCGCGACTACTTCATTGACATGCGGCATTGGTCCGTGAGTGCCAAGGCGAAACGTGCGTTGCGACGGTTGGCACGATACCAACACAAGCACGGCATGTACGAAGACGACTTCTAAGGGGCACATCATGGACACGAAACGGTGATGGGCGTTGGACATTGTGAAGCCGGCGAACCCGGTACTCACCCACGCTGACCGTTGCGATTTCCGTAAGTGTGGTGCACGCGCATACGTGAAAGTGTTCTTCCATGTAGGCGACGAACTGTCGCATCTGCTGATGTGCGGACATCATTTCGCTGTGTCGCAGGATGCGCTCAGCACGACAGCGCTGACGGTCATTGATGAACGCCACCTGCTGGACGTGAAGTTGGAGTCGGGCGCCCATGACTGACCGACTCGAGAAACACATCCAGAAACGTGTAGACGACATCTTCGGTGAACACTGGCCCGTAGTTGCTTGGGTCACATACGCCGTCGCGGTTGACCCTGAAACGATGACGGCCAGCGAACCTGTGCTGATCGAGGCTGACGGCCAGTTCCCACACGTGACCACAGGGCTGCTCAACGATGCGCTCGAGCTGCACAAAGCGGAGAACGCACCAGCAATTGCGTACGCCATCTGGGACGAAGACACCGACGAAGACGGGTAATGGCAGCTATACGTGCCATTACAGCCTGTTATGGACGGTATAGCGCTCATTAGATCCGAGGCACCATGCACGACATCGACCCTTTAGATCGCTTTCACTGTGCTCTGTGTGGTCAGGCATGGGTTGTGCCCTCGCTTGCTCTTGAGTGCGCGGACAAGGATCGTGCTGCTGCGGCAGGTGTTGTGTGGTTGCCGAAACCAGTGAAAGTGAAACGCCCATGATCGACCCCTGGCACGGATGGGGACGCATCACCACCGACAAACGGTACTGGCCTTTGCTCGAGTCACACCCACCACGTGTACTCCCCGCACTCATCCGGCTACTCACACACCCAAGCGTGTTCGCGAAGGAGGCGACCGATGCAAACGAGAACGCCAGACGAGATAGCTGAAGCGCTCGCAATCCAAAAGATGACCGTTGAACGCATCATCATCCGTGAAGCCAACCGACTCCAAGACCGACTCAACGGGGTCACCACCTACAACACGGCAGAAGAATTCTTGGCCTCCCTAGACGACGGTCAAGAACACCACCTCGAACCCACCTGCTGACCAACTAAGACGAAGCGCTGCCCATGACGGGTGGCGCTTTCGTCGTTAACGAGGAGCTGACCACATGTCGGATGTTGGCCAAATCGGATTGGTTCACTCCAACGGGTTCTGGCCCTTCGTCATCCGTGTCGTCACCAACTCCCACTGGTCACACAACGTCGTCTTCGTCGGCGACGTGTACGACACCAGAGGACACCTAATCAACGACGCTGTAGTAAGCGCTGAAGGCTCCGGAGTCATGATCATGCAGAGGGGTGACTTCCCCGATGCAGTATGGTCCGACTTCGACCTCACGCCAACGCAACAGTTGGCGATCAAAGGGTTCAACCTCGACCAAGTCGGCAAACCTTACGGGTTCTGGACTGACGCATGGATTGGGATAGCCCACATCTTCCGCACACGCACACCCAAATGGATCGAAGCCAAGTTGAGCGACCAAAGTACATGGATTTGCAGTCAGATAGCCGATGCCTCATACAGCGCTGCAGGTATCAACCTGTTCCGCGACGACCGCCCAACTGGTTCGGTTTGGCCAGGCAGCCTTGCCAAGATCTTTGTCCGACGAGGGTGGACCGACAAGCCATAAGTGTCGGTGGTCGATGGGACAATTGAGATAGAAGACTCGCACCGCGGCGGCTATCTTCACTTCGGTCCGAGCCACGGGCGTGAGAAGCAGACCACGGTCAAGGTACACGTAGCGGTTGCCCTCGCTTTCCTTGGGCCGCGTCCTGAAGGGCTGGACATCCGACACCTCGATGGTGATCCCACTAACGCCCACGCATCAAACCTGGCGTACGGTACGAAGCTGGAGAACGAAGCAGACAAGTGGCGTCATGGCACCCGCGCTCTGTACAAACTCCCATACTGTCGCAATGGTCATGCGTACACTCCGGACAACTCCCGGTTCGCACCCGATGGCGTCCGTTACTGTCGGGCGTGCCAGAAGGATCAATACCAGAAGCACCAAGCAGACAATGTGCGCCGTGCTCGAGACGCGAGAGCGCGCAAGCGCGGCGAGCTGGTCGTGAAGTCCACCCATTAGTGAGGTGATGCCATGCCGGCTCGAGGTCATGCATGGAATGAAGCACGCGCCAGGTTCAAGACCGAATGCCAGAAGGTCAACGCACCCTGCTGGTTGTGCATGCAACCCATCGACTACACGGCTGAACCAAGAACACCAGCCTCATTCTCAGCAGACCATGTGACACCCACCTCATTAGGCGGTGACCCCACACGGTCAAGCAACCTGCGCCCAGCACACTACGGATGCAACAGCAGCAGAGGCAACACCACACGTGGCCAATACCCAACCTCACGCCAATGGTAGACACGGGAGCACACACCATGAGCGCACGCAGAGTGATAGCAGCAGAAGTCATCACAGCAAAGCCGACACCCACAGCCCATGACTACACACGGGTACGCAACACCATGCTCACCGAGGCTGCATCAGCCGGCTACCAGGACATCACCCGCCTACTGCACACAGACACAGAGGCATGGCCCAAGCAAGGTGCATACAAGCACCGCTTCGAAGCAGTAGCACAACACGCACACAAGCGATAAGCCCAACCAATCGAACACTTGTTCGAAACTCGGCCCTCCAAGGGGTGGGGGACGGGGTGAATCGATTGCGACGCCGGGACCTCCGGGGCGGCGACGCTTCTCTCCCCACTGAAATTTCGGGTTCTTTCGAACACATATTCGAATGTCGGAGGTTCCCTGATGGCTGGTGTTTTCGTCTCGGTTGAAGCCGAGTTGGGGAAGTTGCCTGATGCGGCTCAGTCGTCGTGGTTTGCACAGTTGGCGCGGACGTTGGCGCGGTCTTTGGATGATCAGCCGAATGCGTCGATGGCTCGGGAGTTGCGTTCTTTGATGAAGGACATTTCGGAGAGTTCGGCGTTGGCCGGCGCGGAGGTTGATCTTGGTGACGACCTCGCAAGGCGACGTGCTGACCGGATCTCAAAGGCCACGGGTTCGTAGTTGTCCTGATTATGAGTTCACGTCTGGGCCTGATGCGGTTGCGATTTATGAGCGTACCGGTCGGCGCCTGGATGAGTGGCAGCGGACTTCGTTGGATGATCATTGTGCGGAGCAGGCGAGCGGTAAGTGGTTGACGTTGGAGTCCGCCGAGGAGGTGCCTCGCCAGAACGGTAAGGGCGAGATCATCAACGCCCTGATGTTGCTGCACCTGTTTGTGCTGCGGACTGAGACGGTTATCTATTCGGCTCATGAGTTCAAGACGGCCAAAGAGGCGTATCTGAAGATTTATGCCCTGGTGAAGAACACGCCTGAGTTCGATAAGCAGGTTGCGTATTATCACAACTCGAATGAGGACACTTCGATTGGTTTGAAGTCGGGGCAGCGGCTCCGGTTTCTTACACGGTCGAAGGATGGTGGTCGCGGGTTCACGGGTGATGTGATCCTGTTTGATGAGGCGTTCAATCTCAATCAGGCGTCGATGGCGGCTATCCTGCCGACCCTTTCGAGCCGTCCGAACCCGCACATCTATTATTTTTCGTCGTCGGGTAAGGACACGGGCGAATCGGATGTGTTCCGTGGCCTCAAAGCTCGAGGTGATGAGGGTGACCCGTCGCTGATCTGGCTTTCGTATAGCGCTGACCCGAAAACGGCTGACCCGGACTCTCCCGAGTCTCGTGCTGAAGCTAATCCGGCGTACAACATCCGCATTTTCGATTCGTTCATTGATGTGGAACGTAAGACGTTCACTGAGATCGATTTCATGCGTGAACGTCTGGGTGTGTGGGATGACACGAAGACTGCTGCGGTCATTGATCTGGATCTTTGGGCTGCTGCTGGTGATCAGCTCAGTTCGGCTCTGGATCCGGTGTCGTTTGCTATTGATATTCCGCCTGACAGTTCGTTTACTTCGGTGGCTATTGCTGGTCGGCGTGCTGATGGGAAGGTTCACACGGAGGTTGTGAAGCGGTCCCGTGGTACGGGGTGGGTTGTCGATTTCATGGAGGACATGCAGTCGAAGTGGAAGCCTGCGTCGATTGTTCTTGATGCGATTGGTCCTGCCGGCGCCCTGTTGAATTCGTTTGCTATTGCTGGTGTCGATGTTGAGGTTGTGTCGATGCGTGAGTACGGGCAGGCGTGTGGGTCGTTCAAGGAGATGGTTTTGAACGATGACATTCGGCATAAGGATCAGCCTGGTTTGAATGCTGCGTTGGAGTCGGCCCGGAAACGTCCGTTGGGTGATTCGGGGGCGTGGGGTTGGAACCGTCGCGATGAAACCGATATTTCGCCTTTGGTGGCTGTCACGCTTGCTGTTTTTGCTCATTCTCGTTCTGCTGCTGCGGCTGTGCCGCCTGTGGATTCTCGCATGTTCGTTTTCGGTAGATAAGGAGTCCACATGGGCGCGCTGACCGATGACGAGCAGTCCCTTTTCAATAACTTGCGGAACACTCTTGTGGCTACTCGTGTGCAGACGCGTCTGTATAACGACTATTACGAGGGTATGCACCGTCTTGTGCAGCTCGGTCTGGCGATCCCGGAGGAGTTGAAGCGGTTTACGGTGTGTGTGAACTGGCCGCGTGTTGGGGTGGATGCGATTGAGCAGCGCCTTGATGTGACTGGTTTTCGGATGCCTGGTAAGGATTCTGCGGATGCGGATCTTTGGGATATTTGGCAGTACAACAACATGGATGAGCGGGCCGGGTTTGCGCACACGGATGCGCTGTCGTTGGCTCGTTCGTATGTGTGTGTGGGTACGAATGATGAGGATTCCGAGTATCCGCTGATCACGGTTGAGTCGCCTATGGAGATGGTGGCTATTCGTGACCCTCGCACCCATAAGGTGACTGCTGCTCTGCGCCTGTACGGGTCGTACTCGAGCACGGACCAGTTTGGGGCGTATTCGAACGCGTCGGAGCTGCTTGACAACAAGGCGACCCTGTATCTGCCGAACAAAACCATGTGGCTTGTGAATGTGGACGGTCAGTGGGAGAACGAGCAAGACCCTGACTTTCATAATCTGGGGAAGCCGCCTGTTGTGCCGTTCATCAACCGGAATCGTGCGACGCGGGTGACGTGGAGCATTTCTGAGGGTGTTTCGGAGATGGCTGACCTGATTCCGATTGCGGATTCGGCGTCCAGGACGCTCACGAACTTGCAGTTGGGTGTTGAGGTTACGGCGGTGCCGCAGAAGTATGCGCTTGGTGTGTCCAAGGGTGATTTTGTGGATGCTGACGGTAATCCGATGCCTGCGTGGGAAGCCTATTTCGGGTCGGTGTGGGCGAACTCGAACCCGGATGCGAAGGTTGGGCAACTGCCTGCTTCTGACCTCAGCAACTTTGAGACTGCGATAAACATGTATTCGCGTCTCGCATCGGGTGTTTCGTCTCTGCCGATTGAGTATTTCGGCCTCGAAACGATCAACGCCCCAACGGCTGAGGGTCAGCGTGCCGGCGAAACGCGTCTGATCAAGCGTGCGGAGCGGAAGCAGACTGCGTTTGGGAACTCGTGGGAGGAAATGCAGCGTCTTGTGCTGCGGTTCCGTGACGGGGATTGGAACGATGACGCCCGCAGGATGGAAACCCTGTGGCGTGATGCGGGTACACCAACGCAGGCTCAGGTGACTGATGCTGTGACGAAGGAGTACCAGTCTGGTCTTACGGATTGGGAGACTGCGCAGGAGAACCTGGGCCGTTCACCGGAGACGATTGCACGCATGAAACTGCGTCGCCAAGCCGATTCGGTGCAGGCGCAGGGTTTCGGCGTGCAGGCGGCGGCTAACGCCCTCTCAGACCCGAATGCTGCCCCTACAGACCCGCAGGCGGTTGATCCGAAGGTGGCGTAATGGAGTCCGCAGCGGCGCTCGCGTTCGAACGACAGAATCGGCTCATTCAGGTGACTGATGTTGCCCGAAACAGGTCGTTGTCGTTGTGGCGGCAAATGGATTTCGACAACTTGGACGCCTCGTGGGCTTCTATCGGCCCGCAGGTGACGGCACATGCTGCGTCGGCTCAGCTCGAGCTGGCAAAGGGTTCTGATCGGTTCAACGCGAAAGTTGCGGCGAACACGGAGGGTTTCACCCCGACGAAGGCTGCGATTATCCCTGAAGCGTTCACGGGTGTGGACGGTGACGGACGCGACGTGGCCGGAATCCTGTATGGGTCGGTGACGACGACGAAGGAAGCGGTTGGTGCCGGCCTGGGGCGCATCCAGTCGATGGAATCGGGCGCCACCTATCTTGCTGCGATCTTCAAAACGGTTGTGGCGGATATGGCCCGGTCCGCGGATCTCGTATCCAGCGCTGGGAAGTCGTTCACCCACTATGTGCGTGTGACGAACGGTTCCGCCTGCTCGAGGTGTGCCGCCCTGGCTGGTATTTCGTCGGGTGAGGAAGCGTTTTTGCGGCATGTGTCGTGTCAGTGCACTGCGGTTGCGGTTACGTCGTCGTCGCGGGAGAAACTGCCCACCGGGTTGCATGCTGACCCGCAATCCTATTTCGACTCGTTGTCTGCGGAAGAACAGGACAGCGTGTTTGGGAAGGCGGGTGCTGAGTCGATTCGGTCTGGTGCTGATGTGACCAAGGTTGTGGATGCGCGTCGTGGCGCCAACGGGATCGGGTATTCACACCGGCTTCCGAACCGTCCCGAAGGTCATTCGGTGATGACGAAGACCACCATCGGTGTTCGCCCAAACGGGGAACCGGTGCGCGTGTACACGACTACTGAGGGTGCTACGGCTCGAGGCCAGTTCGGGAAGCAGCAGATGGGCCGATCCAACTTTGAGAAAGTTGGGAACGCCCGCTACTCGACCACATCACGTGTCCGCCTCATGCCAGAAAGCATCATGGAGATTGCTGGCCCCGACCTTGCAACACGTCAAGCTTTCCTCCGTGACGCCGGCTACCTCGACTACATCCCACCGCACGGTTACGACTCTGCGGGTAAGTGGATTCAACAGCTCAACCAGATGCGGCAAAACGATCGCATCCTGGTTGACCGTGCCGCGAAACGGTACGGCAACTTCTATCTCAGCTAGTTAGACCAAACACGAAAGGGCGTCCGAGAGGGCGCCTTTTTTGTTGCCCAAAAACCTCCGCTCCACGCGACGTAGAGCGGATTTCCCGAGCGATTCAGGAGCAAGTCATGTCCGAAGAAGTACCCCCGGAAACCCCCGATGAAACCAACGAAGAGGGCGAATCCCTCGATCTAGGTGATGCGGGTAAGCGAGCAATCGCCGCAGAACGCAAGCGTGCAGATGCACTCGAAAAGGAGCTGAAGGCTTTCAAGCTGGATGCCGCTACGAGGGCCAACGCTGAACTCTCCGAACTTGAGCGACTCAAGAAGGAACGCGACGAACTGTTCTCAAGCCAGTCAGCGAAAGAGCTTGAAGCGATCCGATACAAGGTCGCTCTCGAAAAAGGGCTCCCCGCGAATCTGGCTGCACGCATTCAGGGATCCGATTACGACGAGATGTCCGCTGACGCGGAAGCGCTCGCCGAGATGTTGCCTTCGGGCACGAAACCTTCTGTACCGCGCGCCGACCCGTCTCAGGGTCAGAAGCCGACCGGGAACTCGCAAACTCCCGCCGAGCAGTTCGCGGACATCATCCGTAACCAGACCCGCGGCTAAGCCGCAGGAAGAGTCCTCATGGCTATCAACCCCAATGCACTGTCGAACATCAACTCGACTCTGCTCCCCCCGACCATCACTGGTCCCATCTTCAACAAGGCTGTCGAAACGTCCGCGATCATGTCGCAGGCGCGTCGGGTGCCGCTGTCCGTGTCCGCTGCAACTGCAATCCCCGTCCCCATGGACATTCCGATTGCTGGGTGGGTTTCTGAGGGTGGCGTCAAGCCTGCCGCTCAGGGCGGCATCGGCGTCAAGGTCATGACCGGTAAGAAGGTTGCCCTTCTTGTTCCCGTGTCGGACGAAGTTGTCATGTCCAACCCGGCTGGTCTGTACGACCAGCTCATTCAGGATCTCCCCACGGCGATTGCTCGCGCGTTCGACTATGCGGCCATCACCGGTAAGGACCTGAAGTCTGGTGCGGCTGGCCCGTTCTCGGACAACCTGTCGAACTCGACCAACACGGTTGCGCTCGGTACCGCCTCGCAGGCGAACGGTGGCATCTACGCTGACATCCTGACGGGTGCTGGCAAGGTTGTGGACAAGAACTACGACTTCACCGGTATCGTCGCCGACCCGCGTCTGCGCATTGATGCTGGTCTTGCCACGGACACCACCGGTCGCCCCCTGTTCCTCGGGAACGACAACGCAGCATCGGTTCCTGGTATTGACGGCTCGTTTGCCGGCTACCCGGTGTCGTTCGGTAAGGGTGTTTCGGGACGGTATTGGCGTGCAGGTGACGCCACCCAGACGGTCACCATCGTTGGTACCCCGACCGGTGGCACGTTCGTTCTGTCTTCGGGTGGTAACTCGACCACGCAGGCTTACAACGCTGCTGCGGCCACCATTCAGACGGCTGTTCAGGCGTGGGGTGGCGTTTTCGCTACCGTCACCGTTTCTGGTTCTGCTGGCGGTCCTTACACGATCACGTTCCCGGCGATCAGCTCGAACGTTGCCGCTACGGCTGCACCGTTCACGGTTGACCAGCGTCTCCTCACCGGTGGTACCGCTGCTGCGTCGAAGGCAACTGTTGTTGCTTCCGGTCAGGGTGGTCAGGACTCGCTTATCCGCGCTGTCGGTGGCGACTGGTCGCAGGCTGCATACGGTGTCGGCATGGACATCTCGGTGAAGATTTCGACCGAAGCCAACTACTTCGACGGAACCAACTGGCATAGCGCTTTTCAGGAGAACCTTACCCTTCTCCTGGTCGAGGCTTACTATGGCTTTGTCATTGGCTCGAACGACGCCTTTACCATCTATACGAAGGGCACGGCTGCGTTCTAACCGTCGCTGGGTGCGGCATCTTCAGGTGTCGCACCCTCGCGGTAGAATAGACACAGGACCCCCGCGATGCGCAAACATCCGGGGGCATGACCGACTGTTTAGGAGTCGATGTGTCTAGCTTACCCGATCCCCGTTGTCGCCAGTGTGGTTCTGAGCGGGTACTTCAGAAGGGCCGTTATCGCTGTCGCGCTTGCTTGACAAAGAAGCAGGCCGAGTTGCGGTCGCAATGGTCGCCAGAGAAGCGTGAAGCGGACCGCGTGCGCGCCAATCTGCTGAGAAATGCTGCTCGCGCCGAATGGTCGCCCGAAAAGCGATCTCTTGAAGCCGCGCGCACCCAGGAGTGGCGCGAATCAAATCGTGCCGCTTATCTTGCCGGGTCTCGTGATTGGTATTGGCGCAACGTCGAATACGCACGCGCCAAGAAGCTCGCGGACTATTACGCGAATCCTGAGCCGTTTCTGGCGCGTAACTTTCTTCGGAAGGCTCGCGCGTTGGAGGCGGTTTGTGAGCATGGCCCGGATTGTGTCGATGTCGAGTTTTTGACTTCGGTGTATGGCGAGCCGTGTGCGTATTGTGGCGGGCCGGCTGCTGAGGCTGACCACTTCTATCCGTTGTCGCGTGGCGGTTTGCATTGTCGCGCGAATATTGTCCCGGCTTGTCTTCCGTGTAATCGGAGCAAGCATGCGTCTGATCCTTGGGATTGGATGGCTTCTCGTAACTGAATAGGAGGGTGCGCGATGGCGTCTAACCCGGCAACAGTGTTTGACCTTGGTAATAGGTCGTTGCGCACCCTCACCAGTGTTGAGACGAATGCTGGGGCCGCGCTTCTTGATGATGCGTGGTCCCAGATTGTCGCACAGGTGCCTTCGGTGCCAACCCGGATCGATGCAACACCTGATCCGTCGTTTGTGAATCTGGTGGTTCAGGTTGAGTGTGCGATGGTCCTGCGTGTGTTGAATAACCCGAATGGGAAGCTTGAGGAGACGGTTGACGATTATTCGTACCGTCTTGACCAGGCTGTTTCGACGGGTGCCTTGTATCTGTCTGAGGCTGAGAAGAATCTTCTTGGTTTGGGTGACGGCAATTCGGATGCGGCGTGGACGATTCGTACACCTGCTGTCCCGTTTCGGTCGATGCCTTCTGGTTGGCCTGATCCTTGGAATCCGTGGATATGAGCGCCGATTCTGCAACGTTGGCTGGTCGTCAACTGGCTGAGTTGAACATGACATCGACGTGCACGATTCGTCGGGCTGCGGGGATTGTGGTGAACCCGGATGGTACTGAGTCCCAAACATGGACGACCGTCTACACCGGGAAGTGTCGTTTGCGGTATCCGTTTGTGCGTCCGCAGCAGGCTCTTGTTGAGGGTCAGCAGTTGGCGAAGCAGCGCGGCATTCTTTCGCTCCCGATTGTGGGTTCTGAGTCTGTGCAGACGGATGATGTGGCGACGATCACTGTGAACCCTTTGGATGTGGGTGTGCAGGGTCAGACGTTTCGTGTTGAGGGTCCGTTTACGGAAACTCATGCGACCGCGCGTCGGCTTGCGGTTGAAGCGATTACCTAGGAGGCGTCATGTCCGATGGGATCGAGTTCGACTTTTCGGAGTTGGGCAAACTTGCTGCCGATATGGCGCACGTGCCGCTTATTGCTGGCCCGAATGTGGTGTCGGCGCTCAAGTTCACGTCGGTGCTCATTAAGAGGGAGTCGGCTAAGTCGGTTGGTAACAACCGGTGGTCTGCTGCTGCGGGCGCAATCGACTTTGACGTGCACGGGACAACGGGTGCACGGCTTGGGGCAATCTCCTCTGAGATTGGGTACAACAAGGACAAGGCTGGTGGCCCCCTGGGTAACCTGCGCGAGTTCGGTACGCCTCACACGGCCCCGTCCAATGACCTTTTGAATGCGCTGCACAACAATGAGGCTGACTTCCAAAAGGGCCTGAACATCGCGCTTGAGCAGGCTGAGAAGAAGGCCGGACTATGACGTGGGCTGACACTTTGGCGGTGAAGGCGAAGGTTCAGGCTGTTGCGGCGTTTGCGTCGGCAACGTTTGTGACTGCTGTGCCGTCAAGCGCGACGGAGTACACGCAGTATGCGATGGTGCATCCGTCTGAAGGTATTGACGAGCAGACGAGGGCTTCTGGCCCTCCTGTGACCACGCATCCTAGGTACACCCTGCACATTGTGGGGTCTACTGCGGAGTCGGTGCAGAAGAACACGGCCCTAGTCAAAGCTCAGTTCGTCACTGACGGGTTTATGATTCCGCCGGCTGTGACTGGGCGCCGGAACTACAACGGGTTTTGGTCGTCCCCGATCCCAATTCAGCCAGACAACGATTCGAACCCACCCGCCCTGTATCAGGTCATCGAACTGGGTTGGTCATCCGACCCGGCTTAGACCGCAACCCCATTTCTGAAGGCACCCGCGAGGGTGCCTTTTTCTTTGCCCTGCCAACAAACGTTGCGCAGTCACGCCCCCGGAGCGGGGTTACAAGTAGAAGGAGTACCCCGTGGCCCTTGAAACCACGCCGCCGAGCCAGCAATCAGACGGATTCTTCCGACTCACGTTTGTGCCGTCCGGCAACAACCTGTCCGTCGCGATCCTTGCGGGTGGTACGGCGAAGGACATCACCTATTCGCTCACCCCTTCCGGGTGGAACCGAAACCAGACTGAGAACGTCATCTCCGATGGGCGCCTCACGAACGTTCAGGTGCTCAACCGTCCTGGCACGTTCACGGAGCAGATCACGATTCAGTATGTGATCACTGACGGTTCGGCTACGGACATTGCGTACACCGCGTTTGGTGGTGCGAATGGTCTGGTGTCTGGTTTCCTGACCGCCCGTTATGGTGTCGCGAACGCTACCGCGTGGACGATTGGTCAGAAGGTTGACTCGTTCACGTTCACGTCGGGTAAGGCTCTCCGTGACGCGCCGACCGCTAACGGTCTTCAGACGGTGACGCAGGTTCTTTACATCACCGCGCCGACGCTGAAGGACCAGGCGCTCGTCGCATAACCAACTCCCGGCAGGTGGTTCTCCCGTGCTGCCTGCCGGGTCTTCTTTCACGGGTGATAACGGGAGACGTTACTAATGAGTTTTGCTGACGATCTGAAGGCGGAGTTTGAGGCTGAGAAGCCCACCCGCGATGTTGAGATTTCGTTGAACAACCACCTGTACGTGCTGCGTTTTGAACGCATGGATGGTACCGAGTGGACGCTTGCTTGTGACGCCGCCACGGCGCGTCCTGGTGTGCTGTTGGACATGCGTTACGGGTACAACCTGCGTGCGCTGGTTCCGATTGTGGCTCAGGCCACCGGGCACCTTGTTGAGGATGACCAGCTCGTGGATGTGACCGAAGATCAGTGGCGGGCCATTTTCAAGGGCGCCGGCTCCACCGTGTCACGTATCGGTGACGCCATTTTCGCCCTGAATGAGTACGATCCTGCGGCTGAGGTGGAAGCGCTAAAAAAAGCGTCCGAGGGCGAGCGGAAGCGGAACTCAGACTAGCCCTCGAGCTGCGGATTTCCCACCGTCGTTTGAACGGGTGGGAGCCACGCGAGTTCACTGAGTACATCTATGAGGGCGACCGGTTGGTGTCTTCTGTGACTACCCGTGAACCGGAATTCACCCCGGAGGAGCGCGCAAAGTTCCTCGCGTACCTGGCGTATAAAGATGGGATCGGCCAGTACGGCGAAGTGATCGAAGAAGCCATGTCTGATGACGCCAATGGGGCCGTGGATAGGAACGCCAAGTATCACTATGAGGCGTCTTACCGGGTCAACCATGCTGCTGCTGCGGTTGAGCGGGAGCAGGCTTTACTTCAGAAGACGTACCCTGACGATCCGATGCATGGGTTCCGGTGGTCGGTTCAGCGGGTGGAGGGCATCAATTACGTACCGCGGCAATGATGAGGCGGACGAGCAGCAGGATCACCCCGACGACGAGTAGTGCAATGCCGGCGAAGATCATGATTTGGTCGCCGCTGGTGTTGCCGGTTGTCAGCCCTCCGAGGGCGCTCGAGAAGCTGTTCACGGCGGTGTCGTGAGCTAGCTGGTTTGTGCCGGCGATCCAAAGGATGATGCCGATCACTGCCGCCAATGCCCCGATGACAGGCAATGCGTATGCTGCGCCGTTCTTGTGGGTCATCTGCGTTTCGCTCATATCACAGATTCTACGCGCCCACTTTTTTGGCGTATCAGTGCTAGCACCCAATTTCAATGCGTGGAGGTGGTCCTTTTGACCGACAGGACCACCAAGGTCACTCTTGTGGCTGAGGTCAGCAACTATATTGCTGGGCTTCAGAAGGCGTCTCTGGCGACGAAGACCACCACCGATGAGGCCAAGAAGCTGGCTGCGCAGAAGGAGAACGTCAAGCAGCTCGGTGTGGCCCTCCTTGCTATTGGGACTGTGGCGGCGGTTGGTGTTGGTTTGGCGATCAAGTCGTTTGCTGAGTTCGACGCGAAGATGTCGCTTGTTCAAACCCTGTCGCATGCGACTGCTGGTGAGATGAAGCAGCTTTCCGAGGCTGCGTTGACGATGGGTCAGAACATCGGGTTTTCCGCGAATGAGGTTGCGGATGCTGAGACTGAGCTTGTCAAGGCTGGTATTGCGGTCAAGGACATCATGGGTGGTGCTCTTGCGGGTGCTCTGCAGTTGGCTGCTGCTGGTCAGATTGATGTGGGTAAGGCGACTGAGATTGCGACGATTGCTCTGACCCAGTTCAACCTGCAGGGTGCTGACATCCCTCACGTGGCTGACCTGCTTGCTGCTGGTGCGGATAAGGCGCTTGGTGGTGTCGGTGATCTCGGTGAGGCCCTCAAGTCGGGTGGTCTGGTCGCATCCCAGTTCGGCATCTCGCTGGATGAAACGATCGGTACCCTGTCGGCGTTCGCGAACGCTGGTCTGATCGGTGAGGTTGCTGGTACTGACCTTCGGCAGATGCTTCTGAAACTGGCCAACCCGTCCAAGGAAGCTGCCGGGGACATGAAGGATCTTGGCATTTCGCTGTACGACAGTGCGGGCCGGTTTGTTGGCGTGTCGAACCTTGCTGGCCAGCTCCACGACAAGCTTGGTGGTCTGACGGAGGCGCAGCGCAACTCGACCCTGGCAACGATCTTCGGCGCCCGCGCTATCGCTGGTGCGAACGTGCTCTATAAAGAGGGCGCGAAGGGTATTGAGGACTGGACGAACAAGGTCAACGATCAGGGGTTCGCTGCTGGTCAGGCGTCCGGGAAGATGAACAACCTGCAGGGTGACATCAAGAAGCTGTCTGCTGCGTTCAATGTGGATCTGATTCGTGCCGGTTCGGCTGCGAATGGTCCTCTCCGGGATATTGCGAAAACGCTGACAGGCCTGTTGAAGATGTTCAACGACCTGCCGGTGCCGGTGCAGCAGGGTGCTCTTGCGTTCGGGCTGATCACTGCTGCTGTTGGGCTTGCTGGTGGTGCGTTCCTTCTGGGTGTGCCGAAGGTGCTGGCTTTTGCTGGTGCTCTCGAGTCTGTCGGTCAGGTGCGGATTGCGTCTGCCCTGCAGGGCGTGGTTGGGTTCCTGGCTGGCCCGTGGGGTATCGCACTGACAACGGCTACCGCCCTGCTTGGTGGCGCGTTCTTGAAGGCTCAGGCGGATGCTGCGGCTCGTGTGCAGGATCTTACTGATTCTCTGGATAAGCAGACTGGTGCGATCACGAACAATACTCGTGCAGCTGCGGTGAAAGCCCTGCATGATTCGGGGGCGATTGAGGCTGCGAACCGGTCGGGTATTCCGTTGGCAACAGTTGTGGATGCGTCGCTGGGTAATCAGAAGGCGCTCGCACAGTTGCAGGCTATTCAGGCGTCGGCTGTGGCTCAACGGCAGAAGTCGTCTTCGATTGGTTCTCCTGGTTCTGGTCAGGGTTTGGCTGATATCAACAAGGTGCTTGAGGGTGTTGGTCAGTCGTCTGGCGATTTGAAGAATGCGCAACGGCAAGCCCTGAACACGGCGAAGGCGATGGGTGTTCTTGCGGATGCTCAGAAGTCGGTTACTGCTGCGACGACGAAGGCTACACAGTCGGTTGCGAAGAACGGTAAAACGTTGGATGCGACGACTGTGGCTGGTCGTGACAATCAGACGGCTTTGGATGCGGTTGCGAATGCCCAGCAGGATGTGATTGATGCCACTGAGGCGTCTACTGCATCTCAGGTGAAGACGACTGCGGCTTGGGTTGCTGGTCGTAAGGCTCTGTATGGAGTCGCGGCGCAGATGGGTCTTACTGGTGCTGCTGCGGATGACTATGTGAACAACCATTTGGGGAAGATCCCTCCGGTTGTTCACACGCTGCTGAATGTGGATGACAGTCAGGCGTTGAGTGCTATTGCGAACATCAATGCTGCGTATGCGAACCTGCAGGCGCGTTTCAATGCGGGTCAGTCGATCATTGTGCGTGCGGGTGGCCCTGCGATTGCGAATGCGAACGGTGGCCTGTACTCGTATGCGGATGGTGGCTTCGGTGCGGGTATCTATTCGGGTGGTGCGCCGATGTACAAGTTTGCTGAGAAGGACACCCGGTGGGAGGCGTTCATTTCCGGGAAGCCGGGTAAGGAGGCTGAGAACCGGAAGGTGTGGGTTGATGCTGGCCGGCGCTTGGGGATGGGTTCGGCGGATGCTGGCGGTCCTACGACGGTGTCGCTTGAGGGTGCCACGTTGCAGGGGACGATTGATGGTCAGCCGTTCCAGTTCATGATTCAGAAGCAGATTGCGTCCGCCCAGAACACTCAGGATCGTGCCGCTTCACGCGGATACAGGAGGCAACCCTAAATGGCTCTCCCGTTCCCGCCGACGTTTGGTCGGCCTGGCCTTTACCGGGTGACCACATCTGTTGTTGAAACTCCTGCACTGTCTGGCTTGTATACGACTTCGGATCTGGTGGAAACCCCACCCGGTTCGGGGTTGTATGCGTTCACTGCGGGGGATGCGTTCACGTTGGTCCTTACGACGGCGCCTCCGTCAGCTCATATGGTGTTCGCTGCCGATGATCTGCCGGATGGGGCGCACACGATCAATATCACGCGCACCCACGATGGTGTGACGGAGACAGTTCGTGGGGCTGGGTCGCTGTTTGCTGCGGGTGGTGCGGTTCATGACGATTGGGAGATCCCGACCGGTGTGCCTGTGTCGTATCGGGCGGAAGCGTTCGATGTCAGCGGTGTGTCTTTGGGGTTCACCGATTATGTGATCGGTGAAGTCTTTTCGGACCCGTCGAAGGCATGGATTTCTGACCCGAACAACCCGAACATGGTTGTCCAAGTTGATCTGAAGTCCGACTTTGTTGACACGTTGACGCGTGTGCGGCAGGCGCAGACGTATCAGATTGGTGACCGTGTTGTTGCCCTGTTGGGTGCTCGAGGGAAACTTCAGAATCTCAACTTCCGGGTGCAGACCGAAACGCTTGATGATGGGGCGTTGCTGGATCAGATTTTGGGTCAAACATCTGTGCTGATCAGGACGAACCCGCCGGCGGATGTTCCGCGTCTCCTGTATGTGGTTGTCCCGGATGTGAACAAGACGGGCCTCGGCTCGGCGCAGGACATTCAGTACGGCGGTGGGCTTGCGCTGTGGTCTGGTACGGGTCAGGAAATCTCGCCTTCCACTCTCGACATTCTTGTGCCGATTGTGACCTGGCAAACCTACATTGATGCGTTCCCTGGTGCTTCTTGGGCGGACGTGATGGCTGTGTACACGGGTACATGGTTGGACGCGATCAGTAATCCTCCGGGGGTGTAACGCATGGCGGTTCCAGTTGATCCGGATGCGGTTGCTGCTATGGAGCAGACGAATGGTTCGGAATGGGTTGTGACCGCGTTTTATGGGTCGCAGCAGACGATTCCTTCGGCTAACTATCCGGGGTTGGATCGGGTGCCGATCACGACGGATGGTCGGATCACGTTTGATGCTGATGCGGAAACGCAATCGAACGGCTCCTTGTATTTGGCGTTCGATGGCCAGTCGTTGGTGCCGGAGGAGAAGACTGACCCTCTTGCCCCGTATGGGCAGGAGTTGTCGATTGTTCGGCGGGTGTCGTATGCGGACAACACGTGGGATGTTCCGCTTGGTCGGTTTCGGATTCAGAACGTCCCGGACACGTCGAAACTGTTCAAGAGTTGGCCGGGTGTGTCATTGCAGCAGGTTGGTTGGGCTGCACAACTGGATGTGACTGACCTGTTTGACCGGTTGCTTGCGGACGATTTTCTTCAGAAGACGGGTCCGACTAAAGCTTCGACGTGGGATGAAATCCAGTTGCTTTCACCGATTCCGATTGTGGTGTCGTTGGATGATCAGCCGGTGCCTGCAGGGCTGGTGTATCAGTCCAGGTTTGATGCGATCACCCAGTTGATGGCGAACCTTGGTGGGGAACCTCATTTGACGCGGCAGGGTCAGTTGACGGCGCGTGTCAAAAACAATTGGTTGACCGCGACGGTTCCTGTGGCTGTGGTGAATGGTGCGGTGACTGTTTCGGGTGGCATGTCCAACAATCTGAAGAATTCGGTTGCTGTCACGAATCCGTCGAACGCAACCATTTTGGGTTTGTCGGAGGTGAATGATCCGACTGACCCGTTGTGTGTTGACGGGCCGTTGGGTCGTCGGACGGAAGAGCTTTCCGACCCGCTGATGGACACGCAAACGAAGGCGCAGAAGGCGTCTGTGACTGCGCTTGCACGACTGTCAACGCAGCAGTCACGTGTTGTGTCGGTGTCTTGTCTTCCAAGGCCCGACCTCGAGCTGGGTGATTACATCCAGGTCAACGAGGTTGTTGAGAACGTTGTTGTGGCGGAGTGGTTTGGGGAGGTTCGGAAGATGGAGTTTTCGATGAACCCGACCGACCTGATGACGTTTGATCTGACGGTCGCGGAGAAACGGTGACCGTCCAGCAGGCGCGCATCAACCAGCAGCTCGCGTTTGGTCAGTCGTCTGCCCGGAAGGGGACGTGTACTGCCATTGATTGGGTGGCGGGTTTGGCGACGGTGAATGTGCCGGGGTCTGACCTGTTGTTGCCGATGGTTGGTGTGCCCCCGATTTTGAATGATTTGTGTTGGATCGGTTCGATGGGGAACACAACAGTTGTGTTGGGGCCTGTCCCCCGACCGCCGTATGCGACTGTGACGGGCACTCCTGCTGGCGGTTTGGTGACGGTTCTCTGTGATGACACCGTTCCGCGTGATGTCACTTATCAGGGGGCGGACCCTACTTTGGGTACGCGTGTGCTCATCGATTGGACGGGCGGTGGTGCCATCGTTTTGGCTCCTCTGGCTGACCCGACTTCGGGTGCGCCGATTACGACGGGTGGGGTGATTCACACTTTCGGAACCCATTCGCGGACGTTCAACCCGTACACGTCAGCAACGTGGCGTGACGGGGTGTACGCGTCAGGTTGGGCGGGCGGGCTGCTGTGGGATTCGGATCACAACCGTGGGGGTTGGTTCTACAAGGGTATCGCTGACACCATCCCCGATTCGGCTACGAACGGGACGCTCAAAATCTTTGTGCCGTCAGGCAACGGGTACGGCGGGAACCCGTCTATCGGTGCGCATGCGCTCGCCGGCCCTTCCGGGTCTTTGGCGAGCATCACGGGCCGGAAGGTGATTCCGGCTTCGGGCGGATGGGTCGACATCAGCGAGTTCTTTGACTCGTTCAAAACTGGTGCGCTCAAAGGTATCGGTACGGGTGGCGGCGGCAACTGGAAGTTCCCTGCCGCTGGACAAAACAACAGTGGTGCTATCGCTGCAACTTGGAGGTCATGATGGGTGGACGTACCGGATACCCGGACTTCGACAACAGTATTGGTTTTGGTGGCCCCGAATATTTTGAGGACATCGAGACGTGGATTGATCCGCTGATCGGTGAAACGGTGGCCACGGTTGCGGCCCTGCCTGCTGTGGGGTCGTGTTGGCCTGGCCGTACCGTGTTTGTGAATGCTGACCCGACGTTGACGAACATTGGCACGTATGTTCGCAACTCGGATAACACGGCTTGGATTCTGGTCGCCGCGCCCACTACGAGTGTTCAGGTGACCACGTTTGGTACGAACTGGACTGCTGGTACGGGTTCGCAGATACCGAAGGTGCAACTGAATGGGAACCGGGTGGACCTTACCGGTTCGGTTCTGCTTGGTGCGGGTCCGACTGGTGGGTACACGAACATTCTGACCGTCCCGGCAGCGTTCCAGCCGCCGTCTACGGGCGCCCGGTTCGTGGGTAACGCGATCCTGTCCGGGGGTGGTGTTGCTGTCGAACTGCAGCTCACCGCTGGTGTCCTCAACGCGCCTTCCGGTGCATACAACATTGGGTCACTGCCGTTCGGTAACAGGGTTCCTCTGCACTGTTTCTGGTACATGGACTAAACCCCTCAAGATCCCCTTTTCGCCTCGCTTTTGCGGGGTTTCGCTATTTAAACGGCCCTGAAAGGCGCACCCATGACGAACAGGCTCGTTTCTGTTGACTCCTTGTCCTACCTGTTCCCCTCCGCCGTGATGGGGGCCGTGGGTGACCAGTTCCAGTTTGGTCGCGCCGTTTCGGTCAACCCGAGCATGTCGCAGGCAGCAATCCAAACGGTTCTGTCAGGTGTGACCTCCGGTAGTCGTGTCGCGTTCGCGCCCGGAACGTACTCACTCACCTCGGCCCTGTCAGTGGCGATTGCTGGGACAAGCATCGACCTCACGGGTGCAACCCTGCAGCAGACCGTTGACCTCACCCCCGCGATCACAATTGCTGACACTGCAGGTGTTTCGATCCGGGGCGGTAAGTTCCTCGGCAAGGGCACCGACTGGGTGAACTCGTCCTCCGTCTATGGGGCTACTGCGATCCAGATTTCGGGAACCTCGGATGACGCCAACGTGACCGGTGTGACCGTTTCCGGTTACGCGGGCGTGGGTGTTCGGGTCATGAAGTCGGGCGGCGGGTTCACTCCGAAACGGGTTGTGATCAGTGCGTGCAAGATCGTTGGTCCCGGCCACCCGCCCATCGTTGACACAACCTCCAACTTTGGTGCAGGCATCCTCATTGATGACGGCGCCGACGACTGCCTGGTGACCGGGTGTGCGATCAGTCAGTGGGCGCAGGGCGTTGTCGGTGGCGACTGTGACAGCATCCGCATCAGCAACAACCACATTTTCAACATTGTTGGCCAGCACGGAATCTACCTCGGCAGTGTCCGCGAGTTCGCCGCCCACGGAAACCAGATTGAAGACACCGGCCTCGAGGGCATCAAACTGCAGATCGGCCACTCGGGCACTTCCGTTGACGCTGAAGACATTGTGATCGTTGGTAACAGCATCACCCGTTGCGGATCGCACGGCATCCATGTCACCAACGTGACCACCGAGCTGACCCAGCGCAGCCGACGCGTGATCATCTCCGACAACACCGTGTACTGCAACACTGCTGCCGGTGACGGTATCCGGTACATCTACGGCGCCGACGGGATCATTGAGGGCAACCGTGTCAGCGGTGGACGCAACGGGATTGTGATTCAGAATGTCGCCGGCCTGACCATGACTGGCAACCGCGCCATCTCCGCCTCGCAGCGCGGAATCTTCATCACCGACTCCACCGATTTGGACCTGTCGCACAACCGGGTACAAGACCCGGCAACCGCGAACACGGTTTCCACGAACTACGGGATCGACATTCAGGGTTCCGCCTCTACCCGAATCACGCTCCTAAACAACACGGTGAATGACACCGGTTCGCACATGAAGTACGGCCTCAACATTGGTGCAGGCACGCAGGCGACCATGCGGTTCCGGGGTAACCGGTTTACTGGCGCCACCGACTATGGGGCGAACCTGCAGTCCGGTATCCGCCCGATGGAATGGCATCAGAACACGTGCGCGGGCCTTCTCGGCGCCATGCTGACCGTCTACGGTTCGTCTTCTCTTACGGGCATGAACATGCTTCTCGGTGAAGCATTCGATCCTGCGTTTGCGACGATCAGCCAGGCGGTGTGGACTGCTGGCACCCTGTTCGTCGTGAAGGTGCCGCTTGATGGCGGCGGTGCGATCAAGAACATTTGGTACCAGATCTCTGCCGCTGGTGCGACGTTGACCGCTTCGCAGAACTTTGTGGGCGTGTACGACTCGAACCTGAACCTGTTGCAGTCGTCAGCTGATCAGTCGGGTGTGTGGAACTCGACCGGTAACAAGCAGACGACGCTTTCTACCGCGACCTCCGAGCAGTCCGGGTTTGTGTATGTGGCGTTCCTGTGGAACGGCACCACCTCACCCCAGATCCGTGGGGTGAACGGTTCCGGTATGGGCACCATCGGCACCGTCTCTTCCCCTGATTTCCGGTTCGCGACGGGCGGCACTTCGCTCACCACCCTGCCCGGCACGCTGCCGACCCTGACAGCGGCTACTACTGCGCCGTGGGTTGGCCTGTCCTGATAGGAGGCACGAATGCTTGAAGGTGTGGACGTAAGTTACGCCCAAGGCAACTACCAGCCCGGACAGAGGTTGTCATGATCAATCTTGCGTGGGGTGGCCTGTCGAACGGGCACATCAACACCAACATTCTGGTGGACGTTTCCGGGCGTGAAGACTACCTCGAGCCGACTGCCGCAGCCCAGTGGTTGCGGATGCGTGCCGCGTGCCTGGCTGCTACCGGCGTGGTCATCAACCCGGCCCCTGGTTCGTCCTGTTACCGCCCGTATGTGACGCAGGTTGAGTTTTACAACCTGTACCAGCAGGGCAAAGGGAACGTTGCCGCGTATCCGGGTACCTCGAATCATGGGTGGGGTCGCGCAATTGACCTGACCGGGTATGAGTCTTCTGCTGCTGTGTGGAATTGGTTGCAGTCGAATGCTTCCGCCTACGGGTATTCGTGGGCGACCGGTCAAGCGTCCGATGAACGGTGGCATTGGGAGTGCCTGACCGCGCCAGGAACGATCATCAACGCCCCCGCTGTCGTCACTGTCAAACCCATCACGGATGCCCCGAAACCTAGGAAGAAGAAGCTAATGGATTACGCCCTCATCAAGTCGTCTGCTGACGCCACCGTATGGCTTTACCGCCTTTCGGATGGTGCGTTTCGTGGACTGAAACTGGCCGAGTATCAGGCGATTGTTGCGCAGGGTGTTGCCCTGTCTGTGACGACCCCTGACGCCCTTTCCGCTGCGGTGAACGCCGCCCCTAAGTGGTAAGGGATGCCTAGCCTCGACTTCTCGCAGGCGTGGCCGTGGCTCCAATGGGTGATCGCAGTATCGGTTGTCCTCGGTGTCATCTTCGGCGCCATACGGGGCATCCCTGCCGCCTGGAAGTTCATTTCCCAATTCGTGAACACGATCAACGCCTTATCGGATTTGCCGGAGTTCATTGAACGCACGAACGACCGCATTGACGACATTCACCATGAAGTCCACTACAACAACGGTTCGTCTGTGAAGGACGCTGTTGCACGGGTGGAAACGAAAACTGACGAGCTGATGACCCGGCTCAGTAAAGAAGGAGACAACAATGTCTGACCCTATTCCCACCCCGCCGAGTATCGGTGTGATCATCACGTCCGCAACCATTCGCAAGGTTGTGTATTCGATCTACGCGGTTGGTGCTGTCCTGGTTGGTGGTGCAGCCGCCTATTTCCTTGGTATCGGTCACAGCATCCCTGAGATTGTGGTGGGTTCGCAGGCGGTTGTCGCCTATCTTGCTATCCCTGTTGGTGGTCTGGCTGTAGCTAACACGAAGTGACGGACCCCGAAGACGAGTACTACGTGCCCGAAGATCCCATGACGGATCTGTGGTGCGAGTCCTGCCAATGACCATATCCAAGTAGATATATTCACGGCCCCACGTTGGTGGGGCTTCGCCATTTAAGGAGCCTCACCAATGTCCATTTCCGTAACGGTTGCGGCAACACAGTCGATGGGTGCCGCGCTTGCGACCGCTATTGGCGCCAGCTCGACCATCAAAATCTATTCAGGGTCGAAACCGGCCACCCCTGAAACGGGCGCCACCGGAACACTCCTGGTGACGGTTGCCATTTCGGGTTCGTTCACGTCCTCGTCGGGTGCGCTGACTGCTGCTGACCCTGCTGCCGCGTCACCTGCCGCGTCGGGTACTGCCGGGTATTTCCGTCTCGCAACGTCGGGTGGTACGGCCATTCTCGACGGCACGGTCACGGCGACGGGTGGTGGCGGGGATATGACTCTTGGGTCTACCACGATCAGCACTGGTGTGAACGTTGACCTTGGCGTGCCCACCATCACTGTCCCGGTTGCATAAGAAACTTAGGAGAAACGCATGGCTGACGGAATCGCCTTCGACAAGGCGTCATATGTAAAGGGCGACACCATCACGGTGGTTGTCACCGACTCTGGGCGTGCAGCGTTGCCTGCCGGCCCTGACTCCCACGAGACGGCGACGTTCTCAACTGCCCTGTCGAATGGGCAGATCGTGAATGGCAACGTTGATGTGGTCACTCCTGGTGCGCCTGCTGTTCCGGCGAAGTCTCCGGGTTCGGTGACGGCTACGGGTGGTCGCACGGTGGCGATTGTGGCTGGGTCGGATACTGGCACTGTCGCGAAGTACACCACTTCCGCCTGATGGCTACGGAAACGGTCACCGTCACGTACACGCGTGGCGGGAAGACGTTTACTGCTTCGGTGCCGGTCACTGATCCTGTAGCCGCCGGGTTTCCTAGTGCGGCTAATACGGGCACTAAGGTCGCTGCTCTCAAGGCTTACACGGGCCCGTGGAACCTGACTTCGACGGTTGCGAACCCAGTCATCCTTGACGGGTACCTGATCGGCAACGGTGACCTGTACATTTCCGGTCCCGGCATCATTGTCCGCAACAACAAGTTCACATCAACAACCCCGTGGCCACTCATGGTCGATGGCGCCTCATCCTCGTGGGCGCAAATCTACGACAACACGTTCACCACCGGTCCCGCCTCCGAGTGTTCGTTCATCATGAACTCGTATGCGGTCGCTTCCCGCAACAATGTGTCCGGCAGTTCGGACGGTATTCGCGGGAAGGACTGGTGCACCGCCCAAGACAACTATGTGCACGACCTGTACTTTTCCGGGTCGGAACACAATGACGGCATCGACTTTGAGTCGCAGGTTGGGCATTGGGTGATCCAACACAACACGGTGATTGTGAAGCAGACGGAAACGTCATGCATCACCGCCGAACGCGAAACAGGCAATTCGACACTGACCGACATTCTCATCGACAACAACCTTCTGTCTGGCGCCGGGTATTGCATTTACGGTCCCGGCCAGACCCGTGGTGCGGTCACGAACTGTCGGATCACGAACAACAAGTTCTCGAAAACGATGGCCGGAACTTTCCCCAACTACGGGTACTACGGCCCGGTCGCGTACATGCCCGTTCTCGGTGGGAGCACCGGGAACATCATTTCGGGAAACGTCGATAACGACACTGGCGCACTCGTATAACTGGAATGGGGGCGGCTGATGGCTGACTACTTGAATATGGTCACCATTGCCGCCCCACAGAACGGGACAGCCGACCACACCGTAGACCCGTCTACGGGTACAGCGGTCGCGGGAACACTGTTCACCCCCACGTCGGGGCGTGTCCTGTTGGCCGTGGTTGAGGGCGCGGTCACAACGACTGGCACGGCAGGCGGCACGGGCACGACGGCGCCCACCGGGTGGACGTTGAACACGAACTGTTCCGCTGTGAACAACTCGGGCCTGTACGTGTTCATGAAGACTGCTGCCGGGTCTGACACCATTTTTTGTCGCCATAACGGGTCGAACTACACCATCGGTGTGACGTTCTTCGAGTTCCCTTCGGGCACCACCTTTGTGAAGGCTGCCACCGCAACCAACCTTGCGTTGACCACCGGTAACAACCCCACCATTTCGTCGCTGACTGGTACGAACTGGTTGGCTGCCATTTCGGGTAACGCCAACCATTCAGCAACCCCTGGTTCGGCAACATGGACCGGCACGCCGACCCCCACAGAAATTGTGGACACAGGTACCGGTCTGACCACGGTTGACGGTTACGGGCTGACCATTGCGACCATTGACTCATCCACCGCGACATCGTTTTTCGGGTTGGCGAACCAGACTCAGGGTTTGACCAAAGAGGGCATCACCCTCGCCATGAACGTACCGTCCGGCGCGAATGCTGGCGTGCTTTCTCAGCACATCCCGGTCCTCACGTCGAGTATCGGGGGCACGCAAACGAACCTGGCGGACGCCTCCACGGTTGCTGTCCCGCGTCTCACCACCGCAATAGCGGGAACCCAAGTCAACGCAGCCGTCTTGTCGGATGCGGTACCAGTTCTGACAAGTTCCATCGCTGGCACCCAGACGGATCCCGCATCACTGTCCGCAGCCTCACCGGTCCTCACCAGTGCAATCGCCGGAACACAAACCAACGTCGCGATCCTGACTGACAACGTTCCCGTGCTCACCTCGAGCATCACGGGTACCCAAACCAATACGGGCAGCCTGAGCGCATCCGTGCCGAGGGCGACAACCTCGATAGCCGATCAGGTCGGCAACCCAGCAACACTGAACGCGGCACTCCCAGTTGTAACGTCCAGCATGGTCGGGTCGCAGATCAACTCTGCTGTCCTGACGGCGCAATTGCCCACGGTCACCACCACGAGCAGTGGCACCGAAACCAACGCTGCAGTCCTGAACGTTGCTGTTCCGCGTCTCACCACAACCATTGCGGACGGCTCAGTCAACTCGGCGGTCCTCAACACGTCGATCCCGAGGCTGACAACATCGGTCGCGGGTACACAGGTGAACGGTGGAACGCTCGCGGCAGCCAGCCCGCGCGTGACGACAACGCTGACCGCAAACATGGTGAACGCTTGCCTCCTGGTTGCCGTGGTGCCTGTGCTGCGGTTCAGCATGGACAACGGTGTGAGACGCAACATCACTGTCACCGCCTACCTTGCACCACCCCGCTGGTCCGGCACCCTTGCGCCCTCAAGATGGTCGGGCACACTCTCAGACGTTCGATGGAAAGGCTCACTCGATGTTCAATGAGTATTTGAAAGAGTCCCTCGAATTTCAGGGTGTGCCTGTGACGGTGAATGGCGTGGTTGTCACGTCGAACGTGTTCTACTCTGTTGTCACATCAGGGTCAGATCCGGGCGCGTTCAACCCTGCTGACATTCTCGAAGGCCAAACAGGCTTCTACGTTGGCACGTACGCACCCGGTGTGTGGCATGTGTACGGGAAGGTCACCGACGCACCCGAAGCACCCGTGTTCGATTGCGGCGACTTCAAAATCTCCACCCGCTAGACAAGAAACCCCGCTCGAGCTTCGGCTTGGGCGGGGTCCTTTTCTTGTCTAAACGGTTTCGTGATCCTCTTGGACGATGTGGCAGCGGGAACACGAATACCAGTGGCCATCCCACACCCACACATGCCATCCGATACGACACCACACGTTCATGTCATCCAGCATAAGCCAGCATCGTTTGACGTAGCACTTGCCCGACGATCACACCGGTTGCTGCGGACGGGTGGATTACGTCAGCGTTCGCACCAGGAACCCATGTACCGTTCGCAGCCCTGACGGAAGTCCACGGGTCGATGAACACCCAATGATGTTGTGCTGCCAGTTTCTGCAACCAGTAGTTGAGTTGGTTGGTTTCAGCCGTCAACGTGTTCCTCGGGGCGACCGCTGACAGGATTTTCACACGCCCACCAGTACGCCCAAAAATGGCGGCAATCCTGTTCAGGGTTGAGGAGATGCTGAGGTGCTGTGACACGTCGTTCGTGCCAGCCATCACCACCATCACCTTCGCAGCAGTCGGTTTCGCGTGCGCCAACAGTTCAGGGGTTGCAGCACCGGCACGCATATACACACCCACATAGGTGAGGTTCCCTTCAGCAACAGCGTCACGCACCCACGACCATGTGATGGGCACATTGTTGTTGTCACGCAGAGCGGAGATGCTGTCGCCTTCGGAGGCGAACGTGACCGGTAGCGGGACGGGGGTGACGTTGATGTGCGGGGGAATGCGTGGAGGTTCCGACGCGGCCACAGGTGCAGGCGCCAACAGTGTGGATGCGAGACCGATCAGGGCGGCGATCACAGCAACCATGATCACAGCTGACACGCCTGCCAAACCGAACACGGTGTACCAGCCACGGTCCATCGGTTGCGGGTAATGTGTTGTACGGCTCATCATGACTTCCTTCATGGTGGGTTTAGCGGGACCGTCAGGGGCTAACTGGCGGTCCCGCGCTTTCTTGTGTTTACGGTACACCCGGTTGTCTACTGGGGTATCCGTGCGGGTACTGAATACCTTTTGGTAGTCAACGGGTGCGACTACCCATGTCACGTTTCCGGTACGGTTTCGTGACATCAGCGGGCCTCCAACTCGGTCACGGTTCCGTCAGAATCCACGGTGTACTCAATCACTACTCGGTAAACGCCGGCTGCTTCATCGGCCTCACGCCGCGTCCCGTAAAGACCGATGAAACTGCTGTCGTAGTAATCATCAACGACAACGTAAACGGTGTTATGAGCCATCAGCGGGCATCCTCAATCTGTTTGTGGTCGGTGACAACCCTAGACAGGGTGTGTGACAACGAATCAGCCATCCGCGTATGAGCATCCGGCAACAGGTGACCGTACACCTGCACGGTCGTTGTGATGTTCGCGTGCCCAACCCGTTGCTGAATGAACGGGAGCGGCACACCATCCGCGATCAACCAGGACACACCTGTGTGTCTGAGGTCGTGGATGCGCGGCGTTTGGTCGAGGCCCGATTTTCGGATGGCCCTCTCCCATGCGCCGGCGAAGGTGCGTGCTGGGATGCGGGTTCCGTCGTCGTTGTGGAACACAAGATCTTTCGCACGTCCGGGTTTGCCCAGCTCGGTGACGAGCGCCGGCCAGAGTGCAACGGTGCGGCGCCCTTTTTTCGATTTGGTGGTGCCGATTTGTGCGGGCCCGTCTGGGTTGCGTTTCCATGCTTTCATGATGCGGACGGTGGGTGGGTCTGTGTCACGGTTGATGTCACCCCACGTAAGAGCGAGCGCTTCCGATAGTCTGCATTGTGACCCGACGAGGAACGCTACAAGAGGCTTCCACCGGTCCGCAATGGCCTCGTACAGGGCGTTGTAGTCTGTCACGGACAGGAACACGGCTTCGTCGGTTAGGCCCGCAGATAGGCGTGTACGGTATGCCGGGTTGTCGAGTCGTAACCCGTTCTCCACAGCAGCCCGCAGAATGTTGGACAGTAGCCCGTGCCGGTTCTTCACCGTTTTCGCGGACACCGGTTGGCCTTTATGTGGCCCACGTGCAGCAACCTGTGATTCTTGCCATGTCACCCATTTGCCGATAGCAGGTTTGTCAATCTCGTCTATGGGCATGTCACCGAGTACTGGGTTGAGTGCGTTGATGGTGTCGCGCCGGTATTGGTCGCGTGTGCCAGGTTCGATACCGGTGAGCAGGCCAGTGTCGGGGTCGAGGTAGCGTTCCGCCCATTCAGCGAACGTGACAGACGGTCCGGTGCGGTGTGCTTGCCGTTGCAACCATGCGCGCGCTTCTTTCCCACCGAGCAGTTCTTCTTTGGCTTTGAAGTTTTCGGCGGCGATCAAGTCTTTGAACGTTTCTTTACGCGACTGCCCGTCGATACGGAAATGGACGGTGTGGGTTACGGAACCGTTCGCGTTCTTCCGCGACGAGATACTAGCCACGATCTTCCTCAACCATCATCGACAGGTTGAAGATGTACCACGGGTCGGAGCGGGTTCCGTCGCTGTGATTGTCGATGTGGTGACTGTCGATGGTCCACCCCTCGCGTTTCACCCATTCGTGGAATCCGTCCAAGCCTGCACGAGTCACCGTCCAGCGTTGTTCCACGCGGCGAAAACGCGGGGTTGGCATCGCTGTCGGCATGTCACCAGGGAAGGCGACCTTCACGCCCGGATTCCACCGCCACCAATTGTCGAGGTCGAGGTCACTAGCCATCAGCGGGCCTCCTCAAGAGCAGCAAGAACGGCTTTCGCTTCCTGCTGCGGACAAATCTGACCGGGCTGCAAGTCGAGATAGCCATGCGCCTGACATCCGCCGTGATGGTCAAACCAGCAGTCATCCGGGTCCACGAGGTCATCGAGCAACTGGCGGAATTCTTCGAGTGTTTGCTTCCGCGCCCACTCAGCACCCGCGATGAAGCCTTGGTTGAGATAGGAGGTCGAGTCTCGACTATCGCGGGTAAGGCCAGAACCGGGTGCGCCATAACGGCGCACGGCCTCTTCGGGGATGTCCATCACTCGCCCTTCCCAAGGTCCGCCATCAGCAGAGTAAGTACCCAACCCGACTAGATCCTGCCGATACGGCGTTGCCCCGACCGCAACGGGCGCCCACTCGGTGACCTGCCGGGACACAACATACTGCCCCTCCCGGTAGACACCCAACGCAGCCGTTTCAGCATCCGGGTACCCGACGACCCCGTCCCAAAGCTGCCACACACCCCACTCGGTGGTCATTACTCGCCGTTCCGATACGGGTTCGGCGCCTGTTCAGACAGCGGCTTGTACGGGCCAACGTACCAAGCGTTAGTAGCCTTGACGGCTTCATCCCAGGCGTCAGCCTTGACCTGCGCCAACCAACGGTCGAACGCCCCCGCGGCGACATCGAATGCGTCCTCGTTCGCGGACCAACTGAATTTGTAGCGCACTACCTCGGTCGTCGGCGTGTACTCGAAGTCCCTAGTCGTGCCGACGTTCATGCTGTGTCCAGCCATGAACTCGTGCCCAATTCCTTCAGCCATGATGCATCCTAACGGTAGTCTGTGTCCATGGCTGTTGCCACGGACTGTTTTCACCGTCTCGATACCCCTGAATCCCTTATGTTTACTGGGGTGTAGAAGAGCCGGCCACGGGACTCGAACCCGTAACCAAAAGTGTACCACATGGGGCACCTTTGCCCCGTAAACATTGGGAAGTAGGGGGTTTTCCCCAGTGTTTTACCGGAATACCCATGTGGGGCAGAAAAGCTCCATACGGCGCACAAATTGCTACGCGTTGTGTCCATGGGGACAGTTTAGGTGGCGCATTTGTGTCCCATGTGGGACAATAGATATGTGGCGGTCGCTCGGGGCGGCGGCGTAACGAAACAGTAATCCAGAGTTCGAGTCTCTGGGAGCGACCTCCACAACCCCTAAACGTTAGGATGCATCATGGATAGCTTCAACCCCGCAGCCGAGGCGATGAAAAACAGCATCGGGGCCACTTGGTTGAACCCGCCATTGCAGAGCGCGGCGACGACCGGTGCCAACTTCGTGCCGCGCGATGGGGCGGTGCGTTACGCCTATGCGAACGCGGATGCCGATTTCCTACAGGACAGGATCGAGGAATTCGAGCGGTGGATCGCGCGAGTCAAGGCTGACGCCTGGGATGAAGGCTACTGGTCCGGGTTCAATCGGCAACTGCAAGGCCGCGATTGCTGCTGATCGGAGGGGCGAGTAATGGACGACGACGAGAAGCAAGCGTTCGACGCAATGCGCGACAACCTCATGGACTCGGGTGAAGCCTACGCAACCTCACGGTACGAATTACTTGAGTACGCGTGGTCGCTCGGCGTGATCTTCCAGAAGAATCGGGGCGAGTGATGAACATCCCCGAAGACGTGTACGCTGCCGCCGATAAGGCCGGTTTCGAAGCACCCCTAGAACCTGCGTATTACGAGTATCAGGTGATTGCCGAGTGGGCGCGGAAGCAAACACTCGAAGAAGCCGAAAAGGCGATCGCTGACTTCTTCCAAGACAGCGCCGAAATGAGCCACTGGGCGCAGGGTGGCCGGGATGCCATGGACGCTGTCCGTGCTCTTGGGGAGGCCCGCTGATGGCCGCCAACCCGATCCTGACCGAGCTGCGTTCGTCGCGTGGACACATCTGGTCGAGGGCTGGTAAGCAAATGACAACCGTTGAATCGCCGCTTGGATGCTCGCAGGCTCCTACATGGAGTACGGCGGCGAATCCTGTTCGGCAGGGGAAATCGCCTACGCCAAACGCGTCTTGTCGAAGCTTGCTGCTCTTCGGGAGGGCCCGCTGATGGCTAGACCGAAGCCACGCGAGTACATCGTTCACGAACTCATGGCCACTTCGAATATGTTCTTCGTGATGGCATCCAGTAAGGCGGAGGCTCTCGAGAAGGTGCAGTCGGCGGACATCACGGAGATTGAATCGTATGAGGGTGATGTGATGCCGACGGGCAAATGGTGGGTCGAGCCAAGGCGGATGAGAAACGATGGCTAGTATTTCGTCGCGCTAGCCCCGTTCCTCATCGAACGCATCCAACTCTGCTGCGTGCCTCCTGGCCTGCGCCACAGCACGCCGATACAGCTCCCCCGTCAACTTGATAGACGACAGTTTCGCCAACGCTTTATCCAAGTTCAGGCGGTCCGCTTCCTCCGGCGACAACAACCCGACCGCAACCAACGCCCCCAAAATGTCACTGTTGTACGCGAGTGCCAACCCGATGGCGTGTTGCGGGGTCGGCTCATGCATCCACTTCAGAGCTGTTGTGTGCGAATGCCCGATCCGCTCGCCAACCTCCCTCGAGGTGGCGCCGGCAGTGGTCGTGTGCACCCACTCATCCCACTCAGACACGTATGCCCTCCTCTGGAACGATTTACTTTCCAAGCATCCCCCCATTGCGGGGGGCAAATCAACCCCATGTGGCACAAAAGTGTGCCAACCAGCTCGTAACTCCTAGCCGGGCTAGGTTCCAAGGGGTAGACCCCGAGTCCACCCATGTCATAGGTTGCCCGTAGGTTCGATCTATCGGGGTATCGGCCACAAGCAAGGGGTTGAGTATGGTCTCAAAACATGACCTGTCAGAGCTGACAGTCAACGACATCTACGAACAATGCTTACGAACCGGGGCCGACCCGCAGGACACCCTAATTCGTGTAATCGCCGGCCTCGAAGATGCGCCAAATTTCCTTAGTCGCCTGTTCGGGAGTGACCTCCAAGGCGCGAAGAATAGAAGCGAAGTCGCCTAACGTAATCGACCTCTCACCGTCCCAGTAACGGCGGAACGTGCCAAACGGAATCTCGGCACGCTCCGCCGTCTTCGTTTGGGTGACCTTCTTCTTAGCAGCGGTCGAACGAATGTATGCGGAAACGGCTCTATCAAAGTCCGTTACCGGTCTGTTTGCCATGGCCCAAACATATCCCATACGGGGCAGTCGTCAACAACCGTGTGAGTACGTGCAGGAAAATCCGTGCCAGCACTGATCCCAACTTTTTCGGCACGGTGTATTGACAGTTGTCCCACATGGAGCAATACTGATCTACATGGAGCACAACGAAGCACCCACCAAAACGGTTGAACACCCCACCGTAGCAGACGTGCAATATTGCGCTTCACTACTACAGGTCAACCCTGCCGCACTCCTCGCATTCGTCATGGAGACGGACGCATGAGCGACACATTCCGTGAGTCCTGGGTGGACAGCCTCCGAGTAGCCGACCACCTCCAAAAGTCTGCATACACCATCCGCGAATGGGCCAAAGCAGGCAGCATCCCCGGAACCAAACTGGGCGGCAAATGGATGTTCCAACTGTCCGCCATCGACGCACACCTAAGCGCCAAACCCGACCTGTACGCGCAAAGCCCTCAGAGTCGCGCTAAACGCCGAGCCACCTAACTCCCTCTAACTGCGGTCCCCACATCGCTTGTCATGCCGAGTTCGTTGCTCGGGGGGACCACTTTGTCATCTTTCGCTACTTGATAACTCCAAAGTGTGATGCCGCATCCGAAGAGGAAAGCGGCAACCCCCCTCA
>Ga0163162_10000353_pt1 | contig 41830 bp, 38 predicted proteins | sample S55metaG_FD_115310 | JGI IMG/M metagenome (GOLD analysis project Ga0163162, IMG submission 115310) | Switchgrass rhizosphere microbial communities from Kellogg Biological Station, Michigan, USA - S5-5 metaG | ecosystem: Host-associated > Plants > Roots > Rhizosphere > Soil | place: USA... | reverse complement strand
TTTTGCCATCAGTTGATTGCCATAGTTTGTATTGATGATAAATACCGTTTATTTTTCCAAGGAAACTGCTGTCAACATCCTGGTCGGCATAGTTGATTTGAATGGCGCGAACAGTACTGGTATGTCCGAGATCTGTTTGAATCCATTCTCCGGCTTTGGCAGAAGCGGCGCTCCAATACGACCGAATACTTTCATCAACTGCATAATTTGCTTCATAACCGCCATATGTAGACGAAACCAGAACAGGCGTTGAATAGTTGAGCAACATCCACCCGGTAAAATTTCCATTAAGATGATCTTTTTTTTCTGCTGGGAGATATTGGGGGTAATCACCGAAAGCAGTATTGGTGTATAAAATATCATCATGATCAAATCCTGCCGGCCATATACCAAGACGTCTTTCAAAATTATTTTTCATATTTACGACCATTGATGAAATGTGCCACCAATTGCCAAACAGGTCCTGGTATGTTGCACCGTGTCCTGCTCCCCTCGCGAAACCACCAGGCTTGTATGAAAAAGGATTGTGTGATTGATAAGTAAACGGCCCCAGCGGATGATCCGAAACATACGCACCATCTCCGTATCCGCTCATCTCCGTTCCGGGTGCACCATATTGCAAATAATATTTTCCATTGTGTTTGTTCATCCAGGCGCCCTCTATAAAAGGATTCAGGAAATTGTTGTCATTGTATTCGCCAAATCGTTCCCATCCATGTAAGTCGTCATGAAGTTTTATAAGTTCTTTGTGTTCGCCGACCGGTTGCAAGATTTTTCTGTCAATTTCCCATCCGTATAAAGGATAAGTATTGCTTGATCCGTGATACAGATATATTCTACCATCGTCATCGAGAAAAAACGAAGGATCCCATGCTCCTGCCTGGAAAGAATCAACAGCCTCTTTCCAAATATTATTTTTTGGATCAGTGCTCATCCATATCGGGAAATTTTTAGCGTAGGTTGAACCCAACAAAAGAAGTGTATCTCCAAGAACGAGCGTTGCGGGAGCGCACAGATCATCATACACATGATGATAAGGTTTTAGAAAATGGTGACTTTTAAAATTCCAATGCAGCATGTCATGACTCCACCAATATCCCCATTGATTGGTTGAAAAGAGATAGTAGTCGTTTTTATAAACAACCATCACCGGATCTGCCGTGGCGCGATGACGCCCCGATTCCGAAAAATTTGGAATTGGCGTATAGCCATAATCGATATTGATCGGGTTGCAATAGGTTCGCTGTTGAGAATTTCCGCTAACCTGAATTAACAATAGAAAAAGACTTATAAGAAAAGAATATTTCATTTTCATCATGCGCTATTTATAGAACGACTTCTGCAATTATTTTTTTTGATTGAAGATTATATTGTCGATACTCCATTTGCCAGGGCCACAAAAAATAAATACGAATGCAAGCAACACAAATAAAAACGGATGTTGATCATCATACCAAATTTTTCCATGACCAACGAAAAGAGAAATATAGAGCATAGTACCGATAAGAATAATGCAGGCAATCCGTGTAAAGAAACCAAGGACAAGCATGATGCCTCCCACCAGCTCAGATGCTTTTCCGAGATAAGGTAGAAATGTTCCGAGAGAAGAATTTTTAAAATTGTCCCAAGCGATATATCCGTTCATCTTTTCTGAATCAAAAACTTCCCAACCATGATACACCATAAAAAATCCTACGATAATCCTGATCAATGCAAGTCCGGATGATTGCCAAATAGGCAACGGAGAAAAAAAACTTTTCATATGCGCTTAAGTTTGGTAAGTGTCAGGAGATAAGTGTGCCATTTCTTCTTGCAGTAGTCAGCGTGTTCAAAGATATTAAGGATAATAAGATTTTGTGATTTTACTTTTTCAGCCAGGGACTTGAGAAACCAAGTTTCTTTAACCCATTTTGTATCTCGGGAATCTGCATAAATAATTTCCATATTAATCCAGTGCGATAGTTTTCGATCATCACAATAATTGGTCCCTGGTCGATTGCCAGATGGGATTTTGCATACCAATCTTTCGATTCACTGAAGCCGTCCACAAAACCGTATTCGCTCCAGATCTTATCACCGAGATCGTAATAAAAATGCTTCAGCGCCTGCATGCTGTATTCGGGAGTATATGGAAATGCAGATAATGCGGCAGTGGGCTGTATAACGCCTAAATCTTCTTGTGGGCAGTGAGCCACGTAACCTTTGTAACTATCACCAGCCGTAAGGCCCCAGCAATTTTCTCCGTATCCCTTGAATTTTTTTGGATTGTCGATACAATATGCCCTGTTAATGAGTGTATGATTTTTATTCTGTTCCCAATAGTCCGCGGCCCAGTCTTTCAAACCATGCGGATCTATTCCCTGGAAAGTGTATTGAGAAAAGAATAACGGTCCCCCGTATTCGAAACCTAACGGCAACTTCATTCCGTAATATGTTTTTCCATTGAAATAGGATGCACTATTGATCCAACTATTTCCATACACTTCATATGGAATGGAATGATTGGGGGATGATGTGGCAACAATAAACGTGATCAGACATTCATTCCATCCCCGGATCGGAAAGTTCATATCAAAACCATTCCATGGGCTCCAGTGCCAATAATAGATCGTCGTTCCTCCTGCTGCGTGCCAATTGAAATTTGCTGTTTCCCATACTTGTTTAACGCGTGCGCGAAAATATTTTTCGATTTCTGTGTCCCTGTTGAAATATTCGCGGGCGGTTAACAATCCCATCATCAGGTAAGATGTTTCGACAACATCGGCGCCGTCATCTAATCTTCCAAATGGAATTGTTTTTCCAGTAGCACCGTTCATGAAATGAGGGAAGATCCCATGGAAAGCGTCGGCGTGTAATAAGAAGTCAACCATTTTTTTCAATCGCCTGATCGCAGTATCTCGACCGATCCAGTTTCTTTCTACTGCCACGATTGTTGCAAGAATTCCAAAACCAGTTCCTCCGATGGCACAGGCTTCGGGGCCGTATGTTCCGGTACTAAGATTTGGTTCGTTATATGCTTCATTCGCATAATCCCAAAAATATTCACCACGTATTGTGTTGCTCCTCTCTCTTGCTAATCCGCTCACAGGATGACCAAAGTGCCAGAAATAACGAAAGGTTTGTTTTTGTACGATATCCAATAGCGCCGAGTCAGACAGATTTTTTATGATCCCCACTGGTGCAATTGAATCCGGATAGGTTGTTTTGTTGATTTTCTTTTGAGCAAAAAGAAAATTACTGGCTAATGCTGCTATTATGACAAGGGTGATTTTCTGGCGCATCGCGTGTTAGTTTTAAAGTTTGTTTTCACACAAAGACACAAAGAGTAGCCTAATAAAAACTTTTTTATTTAAAGTAAGGACTTTGGAATCCCAGTTTTTTCAGTCCATTTTGAATTTCCGGGCAACTCATGAATAATTTCCAAATTAATCCGGATCGATAATTTTCTATCATGACTACAATCGGGCCTTCATCAATAGCAAGGTCTGAGTCTGCAACCCAATTTTGGGTTTCGTTAAATGCATCTTTGAATCCATATTGCCCCCATATTTTGTCGCCGAGGTCGAAATAAAAATGCTTTAATGCTTTCATTGAATATTCCGGCGTATAAGGAAATGCAGATAACGCAGCGGTTGGAGATATCGTTCCCAAATCGTTGTCCGGCGAGTGTGCATTATATCCGTTGTACGTATCACTCGCTGTAAGACCCCAACAATTCTCGCCATAACCTTTGAAATGCTTTGGATTCAGTACGCAATGTTTATAGTTGATGAGCGTATGATTGTAATTCTGTTCCCAGTAATCTGCGTATTGATCTTTCAATCCATGTGGATCTATTCCCATAAAACTATAATGCGTAAAAAATAATGGGCCTCCATAAGGGAAGCCTAGCGGCAATTTTATTCCGTAGTATTCGCGACGATTTATGAAGTGATTGCTCTCTGCCCAGCAATGATCGTATACTTCACGATTGATTGGATATGTTGGGGACGATGCTGCGAGGACATAGGTGATAAAGCATTCGTTCCAGCCGCGGATTTCGAAGTTCATGCTCCAATCGTTGTTAGGACTCCAGTGCCAGTATAAAAGATCAAGACCACCGCGTGTGTGCCAGTTCCATTCAGCGCCTTCCCACAACCAGGTAATTCGATTGCGCAATTCATTTTCATTTTGAACGTTGCGGTCATAATATTGGCGCGCGCATAACAACCCTTCAAAGAGATAAGATGTTTCTACGATATCGGCGCCGTCATCCTTTCTGCTAAACGGAATAGTTACACCAGTTCCTCCATTTATAAAATGAGGAAAGATTCCATGATAACTGTTAGCATTCAACAAAAAATTCACCATTTTTAGCAATCGATTTACGGCGCTGTCCCTTGGGACCCATTTTCTCTCAGTTGCAACAATCGTTGCCATGATACCAAATCCTGTTCCGCCGATTGCGCAAGCTTCATCGCCATAGTTGTATGCTTTGTTGCTTCGCTCTCTTGCTAAAGCGCTTACCGGGTGCGCGAAGTCCCAAAAATATTTGAAGGTTTGTTTTTGTACGAGATCGAGCAGGGCACTATCGGTGAGATTGAGAGGTCGGGTGACTGTAATCTCAACCGGCCTTTTTGTTTTTGTTGGTGCTTGCGCGGATACAAAAAAGAAACTTTGATTGACTAATAGGAAAAAAAGCAGCAGTGGTCTGGCAAACGTTTTATGCATGAAAAGTTGTTTTTGGTATCGACATTTTGTTCGTCTACTATGCCTATGTTTCTATGCGGTAAAAAAAAATTTACCGGATAGATACATTGGTAGGTCAAAGGTTCGGACTCTGAAATCCCAATCGTTTCATCCCTCTCTTCACCTCAGGGCAGCTCATAAATAAATTCCAAAGTAAACCGGAGCGATAATTTTCAATCATCACTATTTGTGGCCCCTGATCAATAGCCAGGAAAGAATTGGCAAACCAAATATCAGTGAGATCAAAGGCATCTTTAAACCCGTATTGCCCCCAAATCTTATCCCCCAATTTATAGTAAAAGAACTTCAGTGCATTCATAGATTCCGTCGGCGTATATGGAAGAGAAGAAATTGATGCCGCGGGAGTAATTACCCCATTGTCATTACCCGGGGCGTGCGCATCATATCCGTTAGGGTCATCACTCGCGGTGAGTCCCCAACATGCATTGCTATAACCATTGAAGTGACCTGGATTCGCTACGCAATAACTGTAGTTTATTTTTGTATGATTGACATTTTGTGTCCAATAGTTCGCATAGGCATCACTGAGGTTTTCGGGGTTGATACCTAAGAAGGAATAATGTGCAAAAAATAGCGGGCCGCCCATTGGTGGACCAAGTGGCAAAGCGATTCCGTAATATGATTGTCCATTTTGCATTGCACCGCCGGATGCCCACCCGTTGTCATAAACCGACTTAGGAATAGAATCGGTATTGGAGGACGACGCCAACACATAAACAATCATGGCTTCGTTCCAGCCACGTACGGGCATGTTGATCGCCCAATTCAAGTCTGGACTCCAATGCCAAAACAAAACATCCTGGTTATCTTGACGAAACCAGTTCCATTCAACGCTATTCCAAAGATTGTTGATATTATTTCGCAGGGTTGTTTCCGCCGCATCACCAGTATTAAAAAACTGTCTTGCACAAAGCAGGCCTTGCATCAGGTAAGATGTTTCGACGAGGTCTGCTCCATCATCCTGCGCGCTAAAAGGTTGCGTATCTCCCGTTGAACCATTTATCCAATGTGGAAATGCGCCGTGATAGGAGTGCGCTTTGGCAATGAGGAAACTAACGATCTGGGTTATACGATTTAATCCATCTGTTCGGGAGATGAAATTCCGGTGAATGGCAGTGATGATACTCATCACACCAAATCCTGTTCCGCCTGTTGTTACGACATCAGCGGACTGGTCTCTCTCGCGGGCCATTCCGGAAACAGGATGGCCGAAGTCCCAGAAGTATTTAAACGTTTGCTGTTCAACCAGTGTTAACAATGCACTGTCCGTGATTTGCGGAAATTTATCTGTTGAATCTATCGCAGTGATCAATGAAGTACTTGCCGCAGAATTGAGTCTTCCCTTGCTTTGCGATTGCAAACTTGTTGCAACATCTACTTTATATTTTGAAATCGGACTTAACGCAGCCGACGGTTCAATCACCACTGTGCTGTCACCATTTTCAAAAGACGAATTATAACTTACTGCAGCTCCTGATCCATTCGTGAACGTAAAAGCTGATGTAACAGAATTATGATCTATCGGCGCTGAAAAATGAAATCTGATCATCGGCGAAAGACTTGTGCCGTAATAGGTGAAGCCACCGCTTTTGTCGTCCACTTTTACCGTGGATAACTTAAATGCTTGCGGTACCTGTTCGACGGGCGGCGGTGATGATGATTTCTTTGAACATGCCAACAGCGCCAGCAATAAAAAAACACAATTCATTTTCGTCGATATCATGATATCTATTTTTTATACCTGAGAAAAACCAGGCTGTCATTATTTTTTGCTTCGATAATTATATTGCCGTACTTATCGGTTTTCAACCACTGCAGGTCCCGCACTTCACCTTTTATATCCAGGAGATTTTCTTTGCTTGCTAATTTATCCGGACTAGATTTTTCCAATTGAAAAAATTGCAGTGAGGCAGCATCATAGCGGCCTTCATAAGGCAACACGCCAAAAAAGTTTCCACCGGCCAGAAAGGAATCTCCAACTTCCTGGAATGTAAAAATGGGTGATAACTGAAGAGGATCAGGTAAATCTCTTCTTGTGAAATTTCCTTTTCCATCGTTGATAAAAACGGAAGAACCCAACACTTCTGCCTTGAGTTCGACATAATCTTTGAACAGGTCATAGAACATATAGTTTACTGTTTTTCCTGCTACTTCACTGTATGTTAGGTATGCTTTTTTTAGCACCGGCAATGCTCTTTCCAATTCATCTTTCTGTAAAAAAGTGTACTTCTCACCATTGACTGTATAAGTTAGAATTTGTTCGGTCGTACCATTCATATCAAAATCTTTAATAAACAAATTCAACGGCCCTTGTTTGCCTGTGAAAAGTTTTGAATTGTGTCCCCAGTTACCTGCCAGTATATCCGCATATCCATCGCCGTTAATATCGGCGATACGGATTCCCTGCCAAAGTCCGGTCGACTGAGGAATATCGGCTTCTTTAAAAATGCCTTTGACATTCATGAATATTTTGACCACCATCCATTCCCCGGTTATTACGAGATCCAACCATCCGTCATTGTTCAAATCAGCGAAGGCAGAAGATGTGACGATCCCGATATTTGTAAGATTTATGACTGATGAATCAGCAAGTTTGAAATTTCCTTTCCCATCATTCAACATTAAATAAGAAGATTGGGGATAGCCATATTTTTTGGCGTCCGCAAGTCCACCGACAAAAATATCATTGCTTCCATCCTTATTGATATCCGCAACCGATACACATGATTTGTTAGCCAGAATTGTAGGCAGTCCATTCGGTGATTCATGAAAATTTCCTTTTCCATCATTGATGTACAGATGATCGGCGAGGCCAGGACTTCCATTTTCAAATTCATTACCGCCACTCACCACGTATAAATCCGGAGACTGATCATTATCAGCATCAAAAAAGATCGCACTCACTGCGTCGCTCCCGGCATTTTTATTAAAGACTGCCGGATCTGCCTTAGAAAATTTTCCGTCTTTTGTCTGAATCATCAGCGCTCCTGGCTGCCCTTTCGCACCACAAACAAAAAAATCCTGCAGTCCATCGTGATTAACATCAGCCACGGCCACCTTTGGACCGCGTGTTGATTCCATATGAGGAATCAAATATTGAAATCCAAAATCGTTGAAGTTATTTTCCTGGTGCTTCCATTGGATATTTATTTGTTTCGTTATGTCCTCAAACGGTTCTGTGGACTTTGGAATTACCATTTCAATATTAAAACCAACAATAGCGTCTTTATGGTTGATGGAAATTTGTTTGTTGATAGCAACATTTTTTAGCGTTTGATATTTCTGATCGGGCCAAACAATTAATAAGCTATCGATACGCTTTACGCTGTCAATGCCGAAGTGAAGTCTTGCTTCTGTGGAAGACATGAACCCTCTTGTCAACATCAGCTGCTGATATTGCATTTTGCCACCGGCAAAAAGATATGCCTTTGCTCCAACCCCAAACCGATTCATGCTGTCGCCTTGGAATGCAAGAGACAAATAGTTTTTAACGGAAGTATTGTTTTGTAGAATTTTTGCAGGTGCATTCAGACAATTGATCACCATATCAAGTTTTCCGTCATTGTTCAGGTCCGCATAGGCCGCACCGTTATAGTATCCTTTCATGTTTCCGGTTCCCCAGGCATCGCTGACGTCAGTAAAATGAAGATCGGCGTCACCCTTGTAGAAAAATGGATGTGATGCGCCGTCAGGCATCATGCTAAGTGCTTTGTCGTCCAGTTTGTCAGAGCTGTTCAACACTTTGTGATTATATAAATCAGAGATGAAACGCACGTAATCCAGATCAACCGGACGTTTTACAATGCCGCTTGAAATAAAGAGATCTTTTTTTCCATCGTTATCAAAATCTGCAAGCAAAGGCGACCAGCTCCAGTCGGTTGCATATATGCCGGCCATCAACGCGATGTCGCTAAAACTTTTTCCGTTCTCATTATTACGCTGCAAACAATTTCTTGACACCTGGTGCTGATAACCGTTTCTCGTAATTTTTTGATTATAGATATCGAAATGTTCATCACTTCCATAGGTCTTCAAAGTTTTTTCGTCGGGAGGCAGCATATCAACAGTAATTACATCAAGCTGACCATCGTTGTTATAGTCGGCTGCATCATTGCCCATACTAAACCGGCTATAATGGTTAAAATGTTTCGCGCCTGATTCGGTGAATGTTCCATTGCCGTTGTTGAGATAATAATAATCGTTTTCGTGGAAGTCATTGCCGATGTAAATATCATTCCAGCCATCATTGTTAAAGTCACCAACTGAAATTCCTAATCCGTATCCAAGATTACTTTGGTAAATGCCTGCCTGTGAAGAAACATCGACAAACTTTCTCTCACCATTCACAAGGTCGTTGCGATAGAGTCTGTCGCCGGAATACTGGTCAAATTTTCTACGGTTGCTGGTGTCTACAATATTCGCATTGGGCTGATGAGATTGATTCAGAACGTAGCAATCCAAATCGCCGTCGTTATCAAAATCAAAAAAAGCGGCTTGCGTTGAGAATCCGGAAAAATTCAATCCGTATTTCGCACTGCTCTCTGTAAATGTATTGTTGCCATTGTTGATGAATAATTCGTTGTGTCCTTTTAAGTCATGCGTGTTTGCAACGGCTGATACATAGATATCAAGCAGTCCATCACCATTAACATCTGCCATCGTTGCGCCGGTACACCAATCCGAAGTACCGGCCACGCCTGCTTTTTCGGTGATATCTTCGAATTCGAAATTTCCTTTGTTGAGATAAAGTTTGTTATGGCCATTGCTGTTCGCTGTAAAATAAATGTCTGGCAAGCCATCGTTGTTGATATCACCGACCGCTACACCGCCGCCGTTGTAATAATACAAATAGTAAAGGATGCTGAAGCGTTCTCTTTTTTCAAGATTGTTTGCGAAATCAATTTTCGTTTTGGAAGACGGGAGGTCGGTAAATAAACTATCCGACTGCTTACATGACGACAATAATAATAGAGAGATCAAAAAAGCAATCGTTGATTTCATTTGTGATTATTATTTAGATTTTTTTGGATACGGATTTTTTGTCGACATAAATTTCTTTGTTTCATCCGGGTATATGGTAATATAATGCGATCGTATCAACGCGGCGGTTGGTGTTTTTTGTCCTGCTAATAATTCAGTAATCGAATGAGAAGTTTTCAAAGGCATATGACAATCGATACAATTTGCAGTAATTGCTTTCCCAATTTGTGCGGTCATTTTGCAGGTGTGTTGCAGTTGACCATTGTGACAACTCACGCATCGCTCAGAGAATACTTGAATTTGTCCACGTTCATTTTGATGCGGATTATGACAGGTAAGGCATGTTATCACATTTCCGTTTTTAAAACATTTACTCGCACGTAGTAATCCATATTGATTGCCGTGCACATCGATGCTATCGGGATTAGGAATAGATTCGTCGATTATAAAATAATCTGTGAGTTTATCACCTGCGGTGAATTCGAAAGAAGGTTTTGTTTTTCGCAATCTTCCTCCATGGCACAAACCGCAGAGATCAAGTTTTTGATCACGGGTGAATGATGCAGGATTAATTATAAACTTAGCACTCGTATCGTTTGGATGCTGCGTTTGAAATTGAACGTGCTTTGCGCCGGGCCCATGACATTTTTCGCAATCGACGCCATAGATGATATGGTCCGGACTAAACTCTTCCGGTTCAACGCGAGGAGCAGAAAGTTTTTCTACGAAAGTACTATGGCACTCAAGACAGCGTGATGTTATGGGGCGGTTGAATATGACAGGATGTGTTGGAAATTGCGGGCTGTTCGCCCATTTCTTTGCAGCGGTGAAATACGAGACGGGTAATTGATACAAACGATTTTGAAATCGTGTCGCATATGTTTGGCCCTTTGACGCCGAACCGAAAATGATATCGAATCGTTTCGTGATTCTTTCGATTCCCTGATAATATCCCACCTGGTAATAACCACTATCTCTTTTTTCCATTGCGATCACCATATTCGAATCGTACGCGTATGTGTTTGTGCCGCGCTCAAAACTTCCTTTTAAATATTTTTCGAGTGGGGGTCTTGTTGAGAGATAATGCGCGGTGTGAACATGGCTATCGTAAATATTTTTATGGCACTTTGCGCATGCGTCCGAACCAGCAAATTGGTCAAAAGAAATTTTGGCAGAAGGTGGTGGGGAAGAAGGCTGACTTTTATCCTGTTCTTTATCGATACATTTTGTTAGAAAAAAAATGCAGCTAGCGATTACCGTTATGGTAAGTGTAATTCGTTTATATTTTTCGATTACTCCCATCGAATAATTGAAAATCTACCAAAGCGAAAGCTAAAACTAATAAGGGATGCAATTTATTTGCAACCCTTATTTTGCCTGCGGTAGAAAATTTTTTCTATTGTTTATTTGCGTATAAGTCGGCGATCTGCTGGGCAGACAAGGCGACACCATACAAACGCACGTTATCGATCATTCCCGGGAATCCATTCATCCAGGTATTCTCATCATATGATCCCTGGACACCTGCAGCTTGTTGAAAACCCCCAAGAACTAATTTTGAGGCATTTTCAAATACAATGCTTTGATGTGTCTTCTGGTCGAATTGAACGCCGTCGCGATAAACTGTTCCTGTTGAATCAGCAACGCTATACGTAAAAGCGACCTGGTGCCACTGACCGTCATACATTTTTGGCCACGCGTGTGCAAAATTATATCCTGCGAAATTCCAGTTGTCTCCATTGTTCTTGTCCCCAAAATGTATTTTTAAATCCATGGAATCGGTCGGGCTTTTTGTGTTGTTATCCGCATAAAAAACAATATTGCTCCAGAAGTTATTTGAGTTCGCGAATGCCAACACACCAACTGCATGGTCGTTGTCTTTTTGCGCCATCGTAATATTCATCCAGAATGAGATTGTAAAATCTACAGAGCCACCAAAGTCATTCGCAGATGGATAATCAACATAACCTTTTTGCGAAACATCGAATTGTACCGCATCTCCTGACACACCGTTGGGTACATACGTTGAATTATTATCAGTTCCGTAATTAGCCCTGATGCTGTCAACATTTGTTCCATCCATTGCTGCATAAAATTTCAGAGGTCCCCCCGGAGGATTTGTATCCTTTGGGTAATCGCCCAGAGCCGGCTTTTCCATTTTCTGGCAGCTTGCAATGACGAGTGCCATTAGCAGAACGACTGAACCAGTCCTGGAGATTTTATTAAAGAAAAACATAGATAATATTTTTATTAGTTAAACTAAAAGTAATCTCTAGTAATTCGGATTTTGAACCAAAACACCTCCTGAAAGGTCGATGGCTGGCTGCGGAATTGGATAGAGCGCATTCTTAGCCTGATAGCCCAGTCCGGACAGCACAGTCGTTGCATCGCCCCATCTCACCAAATCATTAAAACGGTATCCTTCCATAGCAAATTCCCATCTTCTTTCATTTTTGATAGCCGTCCGCATCGACGCCTGGTCAGTAAACGGAACATACGGAACTATGGTACGGTTCTGGTCATACGGGGTTACTCCGCTGGCTCTTGATCGTATCAGCTCAAGATTCGCAGCCGCCGTCGCCCCGTCACCTAATTCGTTTGATGCTTCTGCCAACATCAGAATAACATCTGCATAGCGAATAATTCTGTGGTTGATCCAATCCGCCCCACCCGCTGGCCCAATCTGTCCCGTGAAAGAACGCATCGCAGGATCAGAATAAACCTTCTTGCTCCAGTACTTTTGTTCAATGTGTCCAACTGCACCAAGTGCGTCATATGGGGGCAAGGTAGCTCCGTATCCACCCTGCGCCTGACCTCCATCAAACTGTCCCGAATACAAAATAGTTTTTGCCTTGCGTGGATCAGAATTATCCCAATCGGCAACCAATTTATCTGTGGGTGTATTCCATCCCCAACCAAGGTTCCAGTCATTTGTGGCTCCTCCCTGACGAACATTTTGAGAAGTTCCCCACTGAACGCCGTGACTGTTTGTTCCATTTTCTCCGATGGTAGCCTGCATTTCGAAAATTGACTCAGGGCCGTTTTTACCGGCACCGCCTAATCCATCTTTCCAAATATCACTAAAGTTGGCAGTAAGTTGGTACTGGCCTGAGTTAATAACTGCATTGCAATGATTGACTACAGAATCCCAATGCTGACGTTGCAAATGTGTTTGAGCAGCCAACGCATTGGCAGCACCTCTTGTTAAACGTCCAGGAAATCTGTTAACTCCGGCAACTTCCCAATTGAGAGGAAGATAACTTACTGCAACATTCAAATCTGAATCAATCAAAGCATAAATTTGATCCACCGTTGCTTTCGGACGGATTCCATCGGCAGCATTCGTGAAAAAGAAATTGATCAATGGTACTTCGCCATATGCTTTCACGAGCTCAAAATAAGAATATGCTCTGAAGAAGCATGCTTCGCCGACGTTGACCAACGAAGCATCATCAGTGAGCTTCAGAGAATCGGCAGTAAACAATTCCTTATTACAGAGATTGATCATATAGAAGTGATCGTTCCAATATGTATTCGTGGCCCAATCATCTTTTGTGTAATTAAAATGTTCAAACTCCGCGTTGATTTCTGCGCCATCAGTCTGGCTGCTGCCTTTTTGCGCGTCGTCGTCTCGGATACTATTAAAATCAATCCAAGGCAAGGTTGAAAATCCTGCATATTGTAATGTACTATACAAGCCAAGACTTTGGGCCTCCAGACCACCTTGATGAAGATCGTCTAAGGTTGCAGTTAGCGGTTTCCGATCCAGGAATTTCTTACAACCGGCAACCGTCATTAGCAACATAGGAACTGCAAGGAGAAACAGCCACGATGTTCTTTTAATCTTTTTCATAATCTAAATTCTTTAATCGTTAAAAAGTTACATTTAAACCAAACGTTGTTACGACAGGTATTGCACCGCCTGCGGCATCGTATCCGAAGCTTGTGGCGTTACCGGGAAATTCGGCCGTGTAACCAGAATTATGTTTCCAGGTTTTAAGGTTTTGAACGTTGACAAATAGTCGCAGATCTTTCATTTTTGCTCCTGCGATCATAGTCCTGCTGAAACTGTACGCCAATTGAAGATTTCTAACTCTAAAATAACTTCCGTCTTCAATATTATAACTCGAACCCTGGTAATTGAACCTATCCTTTTGACTCAATATCGGATCCCAGTTGGAAGTACCCGGGCCGTGCCACCTGTTCAATTTGAACGCAGGATAATTTACTCTCTGAAACGGTGATTCCAATGAACCCCAGACCCTGTATACCTCGTTACCATAAACGCCGCCAACATCGCAACTAAGGCTGAATCCTTTGAAGTTTACCGCGATTGTACCGCCGTACATAAAGTCAGGAGTTGGATTGCCTATAAAGGTTCTGTCATCTGAAGTAATTTTTCCATCCCCATTCACATCCTTAAATTTTAAGTCACCAGGTCCGTACGGACCCAGGGCTGAAGCATTTGGGGATTTTAAGATGTCCGCGTATGTTTGATATATTCCTTCAACTACATAACCTTTGAAATAAGCGATAGGTTCGCCGGGTTTTGTTTCGCTAACTGCTTCGCCGTTGTTTTCCCTGGTAACTTGTAAGACTCCTTTCGGAACATCAGCACTCAGGCTTAAGACCTTGTTCTTGAGGAAAGTGATGTTACCACTTACTGTAATACTGAGATCTTTGTTGATAGGTTGTGTCCATGAAGCCGCGAATTCTTCGCCCCAGTTCCTGATGCTGCCACCGTTTATCAATTCGTCATCAATACCTAATTGAGCACGGCTCACGTAGGTCATCAAATTATCGGTTCTCTTATCGTAGTAGTTAAATTCAAAATGCAAACGGTTGCTAAATGCATTCAGTTCAACTCCGATTTCCTTGGCATTTACAGTTTCCCATTTTAAGTTGGGATTTGGAATGTATGAAGCCTTTGCCGCAGAGTAGACATTGTTACCAAAAACCGCATTCACACCCGTGTTCAATTGAGGATAGAATGGATAATTAATCGGGGTACCATCCAAATAAGACGCACTCTGGTTACCCAGCACGCCAATTGATCCTTTCAACTTCAAATAATCAAAAATATGCTGGTTATTCATGAAGTTTTCTCTCGAGATATCCCATGCGGCACCAACTGCCCAGAATTGCTGATGACGATTTTTTTCCGGGATTTGCGAAGAAGCATCATCACGGAAAGATCCATTTATGAAATATTTATTTTGATAATTGTAAAGAACACGTGCAAGAAATGATGCGGTTGTATATTCGTTTTGTTCGGAATAAGTTTTGCCATCTGCTCCGCCCGCTGTGCTGATTGTGGGATCAACAACACCAAACCCGGAATTAACATACCAGAACCTTGGGTCATCCGGAATTGGAACGCCCGTTGCCCCAGTTCCTTGTTTCACTAACACCTGTCGATCAAAATGTCCGAAGTAGTAGGTTGTGAAACCCGCTGTCGCAGTAATATTATGGTCACCAAAGCTTTTCTTGAATGTCAAGACTTGATCCTGTTGCCATTTGCGATAGTCTACATCATCTTCCGTTAGAGAAGTTAACGCGTTGTATAAATAGGGTGAATCATTCGGTGGGTTGTAGGCATAGTAGAGCGGTGCATATGTGCGGGCATTGCGATTACTTACATCACCATACCATGTCGAGCGGAAAGTAAAGTACTTAAGGAAATTAAATTCTGCATATACACTTCCAACTGTTCTGTATTCAATATCAATTTTTTTATCCCATGTATTTTCAATCTCGAGAACCGGGTTAACAACACCTGAATTTTGTAGTGTTGTATTTAAACCTGAGTAGATATCCATATCGAGACTGTCGGTTCCATATGGATTTTGTACGCGGAACCTTTTCGTTCCGTCTGATACAAGCGGCACTGTTTTCCTTGCATCATCGAGCCTTGAAGTCGCATTATACGGATATTTATTCCGCGTAGCATTAAAGTTGATTCCGATTTTTATTGCTTTGTTTATTTTGAACTCATCAGTAAAAGCAATCATCATCTTTTCCAATTTTTCATGCCTGACAATGCCTTCATCGTATGTATAACCAAGGCCAAGGTTGAACCTGTTCTTATCAGTGGTGCCTGACAGGCTTAGGTTCGTTGTGCTGAATTTACCTGTTTGTGTAACAGCGTCTATCCAATCAGTGTTCGCGGTTAGACCTGTATAATCAAAGGGAGCAGTGACACCGTTGTTGGCATTTTCTTCGGCAAAAAGCTCTTTGAACTGTTCGCCATTCGCCAGCTTAATCTTATCAACTAATTTCTTAAATCCATATGCTGTATTAAAATTTATATTCGATTGTCCGAGTTTTGCTTTTTTCGTTGTGATGGCGATCACACCGGTAGCTCCTTTTACCCCGAAGATTGCAAGTGAAGAAGGATCCTTCAAAACCTCAATGGATTCGATATCGTTTGGATTCAAGTAATCAATATTGTCGTTGAAGATTCCATCCACCACGTATAATGGATGCACCTGGCCGATACTAACGGTACCACGTATGCGAATATCGGGCTGTGAACCCGGAGTGCCGTCTGTTACAACTGAAAGTCCGGTTACCTTACTCTGCAAAGAAGAAATAGGATTTGTGTTTGGCTTATCCTGAACTTCCTTACCATCGACTTTCACAATGGATCCCGTCAAGTCTCTTTTACTTGCGGTACCATAACCAATCACAACCACCTGGTCCATTTGTTTTACAGATTGAACCAGTTTAACGTTGATTACCGATTGACTGCTTACTTTAATTTCCTGGGGATCATATCCTATATAGGAGATAACCAAAGTGGCATTTTCGGGAGTAGTTAACGTATAACTTCCATTATTATCCGTTGTCGTTCCTCTTGATGTTCCCTTGATAGTTACGGATACATTCGAAAGTGGCTCTCCATTACCGCCTGTTACCTTTCCAGTAACCTGTATGTCTTGCATTGTGAGGGCGGACGATACCACAACAATCAGATTATTGTCGAGTAGTTTGAAAGTGAGATCAGTTCCTGTAAAAACTTTCTTCAAAACGTCCTGAATGCCCGTCTTATCTACATCAATGCTCACCTTGTCGTGGATATCCTTTAATCTGCTGTTGTACAAAAATCGGTAGGTACCCTGCTTTTCAATCGTTGAAAGTACCCGCGAAATTTCTACCTCGTTTAGTTTCAGTGTGATCTCAGTTTGCCCATTGACTTTCGCCGATACCTGTAGTGCTCCAACAAGTATCAGAAGAAAACTTAGTTTCATAATCAAAAGAGCTTTTTTTACGGCATGGAAGCGACCGCTCCCAATCGTTGATTTTTTTTTCATACTTTTAATCTTAGTGGGTTATAGAAATCGAAACTTGGTCTGCGACACTGCAAGCGAGTTTCTGTTGTAACCTGTCGGGAAATGCGCCAACATTTCCCGTTTTATATTTATCTATGAACTGTTGTACATGCGTTAGCCTTGGTTTATTTAGAAATAGTTATCTCATTGCCTTTAATATCGTAATTGAAACGCGCCGTTAACTGAAGCGCATCCAATGCCTGCTGAATTGATTCATTTTCAAAACTGCCCGTAAAATGCAAAGTGTCCCGTTGGGACTCATCAAATCGAATATTCACCCCATACCACCGCTGCATTTGTGCGGCCAGGTCCCTGAATGATTCGTCCTGGAAAAAAAGTTTGTTCTGCACCCACGCCGTTTCGATTATGGTGCTATCCCGACGTGCATAACTCAAATGACTAATCGCCACGATCGGCTCATTACTTTGCCTGACAGATTGTTTTTTTGCAACCGCTACCGGCAATTCATCGTTCGCAACCACTAATTTTTCATTTGGTTTCAGGATCACTTTTTCTGATGGACGATCCTTAAATGTGATTTCGATGCTTCCCCTGATCAAACTCGTTTCAATCGTCTTTTCACCTGGGTATGATTTGACATTGAAAGCTGTGCCGAGTACCTTGATATCAATTTTTGACGCATGGATGATAAAAGGCTTTTCCGGATTTTTTACCACATCGAAATAAGCCTCACCCGTTAGACTGACCTCACGAATCGCATTTCCATAATTTTTGTCGTAGTTCAGTTTACTGCCTGCATTCAACCACACTTTCGTTCCGTCAGGAAGAACCAGGTTCGTCTTGGATCCATACCTTGTTGAAACCTCGCTATTGATTTTCTGAGCAGACAGCTCGGATGCATTATTATATTTTCTTACACCAAGAAATATTCCAAGCAGAAATCCGAGTCCTGCCAGGCCAAAGACCAACCATTTTTTATTGCGTTTTGGAGTATTGTTTACTTCGTCGGCTTCGACTTCGGCAACAGGGGGTGCATCTAACATTTGCATTCTTTCGAGATGCTTGTCAAAAGCCCTGTTTGCTTCTTCATTAGCGGAATTTTCCGCGTTGTGTGAATGCCATAAGTCCGAAATCGTTTGTATCGGGTAGTGTAATTCAGGATTGTTGCGTAGTAGAGTTTCCAGCTCGCGCATCTCATCTTCAGATGCTTCGCAGGAAAGTTTTTTAGCCACTAAATTCCAGATGTGTTCGACGGCCATAATAGTTTTGGATATATACAGGACAGTCGGATAAATAAAAACCCCTAAAAGACTTTGAAATTAAATTAGCGGGAGTGACCCAGGGCCGGAACTGTTCTCTTGATATCAAAATCAACGGCGCTTCCGATTTTCCGAAGCGCAATGGCCAGCTGATTTTCTACTGTTTTGGTAGATATTTCCATGATTTCCGCAACTTCACGATACTTTAAACCATCTTCTTTGACGAGTTTAAAAACCATTTTGCATTTTGCCGGAAGATCTTCAATTGCTTTCTGAATAAGATTCATCATTTCGGCGGTGACCATCAGTTGCTCGGGGTCAAAATAAACGCTCTTGATACTGGCGGAAGTAAATTCATCAAGATTACTGGTAGCATCGCGTTTTTGCTTTTCTACATAGTTAAGAGAAATATTTCGCGTTGCGACGTAGAGATATACTTTCAAATTGGCAATCTTCTCTAATTCACTCCTTTTCTCCCATATTTTGATGAAGACATCAGAAAGAATTTCTTCAGCTGTTTGTTTTGACTTGACGAAGCTAAATGCAAAATGATATAGATATGAGTATAGAGAAGTGAACAGCTCTTTGTAGGCGTATTGATCTTCGTACTCGGCAATCCGGTTTTGCAAATATTTTATTCTGGTCGAAGCAATCATTGTGTAAGATAAGATAGTCAGCGTCTGGAGAACAATTTATAAAACCTTAAACAATATTAAGCATAAATTTCTCTCCTATTGTTTTTTTGACAATTTTCGGGGCCCGATTGCTGCTTTCAAAATCACCTTTAATACAAACGGTATTATTTTTCTTCCCTTGATCTGAATTTTCTATTTTTGCACCGCTAAAAACTGCATGGATTTAGTAGAAACAGCAGAAAATTCTTCTTTGAAATAAATTCTTTTAGCCTTCGAAAGAAGGTTCGGACCCTTAGCTCAGCCGGTTAGAGCATCTGACTCATAATCAGAGGGTCGCTGGTTCGAGCCCAGCAGGGTCCACTTGAAAATAATTTTTGAATTAAGTTGAAAGGTGGATGAGTCGATCAGTTAACTCGTCAATTTCCCTGCACGTTCGATATTCGATTTGAAGATTGAATTGCTTCGGTCAACCATTCAACTAATCAACATATCAACTTAAAACATAGGCCCATGGCGAATACTATGGGCTTTTTCGTTCAGGTTCTTTAACCTTTTATTAACCCTAAGAAAAATACATTTGTCAATCAATTGAAAATATGAAGAAATTTTTCGCATTCGCGTTAATTATTTTTACCACAACTGCTGCCTTCGCTCAACAAAAAGATTCCACTTCCACCTCAAAACATAAGAAAAAAGATTGGAGCAAAGTATTGCTCGGGAATCGCGCGAATGATCATTTGATGATTCAGTTTGGATATGATAACTGGGCCGGAACTCCTGATACAATACGCACACATGGATTTTCAAGAAGCTTCAACATGTATTTCATGTTTGATTTCCCCTTCAAATCCGACCCCCGGTTTAGCATCGGTGCCGGGATTGGAATCGGAAGTAGCAATATATTTTTCGATAAACAGGAAGTACTTGTGGCAGCATTGAATCCAACCCTCGCATTTCCTGATAAGACGGCTTCCGATCACTTTAAAAAGTACAAATTGGTCTCGACTTACCTTGAGGCCCCGCTTGAACTTCGTTTTGCACTTAATCCGGAAAACACCAACAAGAGCTGGAAATTCGCAGTGGGCGGTAAACTTGGCCTACTGTTGAGCACATATACAAAAGGTAAGAACCTGCAGAATGCAGCCGGACAAACCATCAATGAGTTTATTGAAAAAGAAAGTTCAAAAAAATATTTTAACGGAACCCGGTTTGTCGCAACTGCAAGAGTCAGTTACAGCGCGTTCGGAATCTTTGCACAATATTCTCTTACTCCGATGATAAAAACAAGCTTTGGCCCGGCTGTAAATCCATATTCGATCGGAATAATGCTAAGTGGTCTTTGATTAAAGACTAAGGTTAAGGTTGAGGCTAAGCGCTTAACCTCAACCTCAATCTCCTTTCATCCAGTCGCCGCTTTTACGTAGTTTTGCATTCCAAATTTTTCAAGTTTGATCTCAGAAAAACGAATCACAGGTGAGGAGAACGCGGTATTGGTCGGATTGGTACAAAAACCCTACGATGAACAACAGGTAAACGAATACCTGGATGAATTGTCGTTTCTTGCGCTCACCGCCGGCGCAAAGACCAAAAAAAGATTTATCCAAAAATTACAGCATCCTGATAATCGCACGTTTATCGGAAAAGGAAAGCTGGAAGAAATCAAATCATTTATCCAGGGGCGCGACGTCAATATCATCATTTTCGATGATGAACTTTCCGGATCGCAAATCAACAATATTGAAAAGATTCTTGATGTAAAGACAATTGATCGTTCAGATTTGATCCTTGATATTTTCGCGGCGCGTGCAAAAACCGCACAGGCCAAATTACAGGTGGAGCTCGCACAATATCAATATTTGTTACCAAGACTGCGTGGAATGTGGAAACACCTTGAGCGACTTGGAGGTGGAATCGGAACAAGAGGTCCGGGGGAAACAGAAATAGAAACTGACCGTCGTATCGTCAACGATAAGATCACACTTTTGCGCAAACGTTTGCGCGAAATCGATAAGCAGGCATTCACGCAGCGCAAAGAGCGTGGAGAATTTATTCGTGTTGCACTGGTAGGATATACGAATGTTGGCAAATCTACTTTGATGACCGTGCTTAGTAAGAATGAAGTCTTCGCGGAAAATAAATTATTCGCCACACTTGATACAACAACACGTAAAGTTGTTTTTGAAACAACACCGTTCTTATTAAGCGACACGGTAGGTTTCATCAGGAAATTACCACACCATCTCGTAGAAAGTTTCAAGAGCACACTCGACGAAGTACGCGAGGCGGATATCTTACTGCACGTCGTCGATATTTCGCATTCTCGGTATGAAGAGCAAATTGGCGTGGTCAATAACACGCTTCAGGATTTAAAGGCATACGACAAACCGATACTCCTTATCTTCAACAAAATGGATGAGTATGAAAAAAATGTTTTTGATCCGTGGCTCGATGAAAATGTAAAGAAGGATATTCTGGAGGAGCTAAAAGAAAAGTGGGAAGGCGAAACAAATCATCAATGCGTCTTTGTATCGGCGACGGAAAAAAGAAATATCGACGAGCTGCGCGCAATTATTTTGAATAAGGTGAAAGAAATGTATCGCCAGCGGTATCCATACAAAACAGAATATTTTTTTTCCTGATGGCCAAGAAATACAAATGGCACAAAGTCGCCAGCTCCGAAAACGAAATTGACTGGACGGATAACGGTATTGCTGTTTTAAAAGTGGATGAAAAATGGATCTGCCTTACAAGATGGAACGGTAAATTCTACAGTTTTGCAAATAAATGTCCGCATGCCGGCGGACCACTGGATCGTGGAATGATTGATAAAGCCGGACATATCATTTGTCCGCTCCATGCATATAAATTCAATCTACAAACAGGCATGAGTCGGGCGGAAGAAGGATTCAAATTGACGTGTTGGCCCATAGAGCAGAGAGAAGATGGGATTTATATTGGATTCGAAGAAAAGGGCCTTTTCAACTGGTTCTGATCTCTCAAGCTTTTCGATATTTTCTAAAAAAGAATAATCATTTCCTTCGTCTCCAAAACAAGAAAATCCCTATTTTTGCAGCCCATTTACGGAAATGTGGAAGATGGATTGATTTGAAGGACAATCCACGAAATCCGTCCAAAATCCGCAAATCCGTGATAAAGATTCCTCCTTAGCTCAGTTGGTTAGAGCATCTGACTGTTAATCAGAGGGTCGCTGGTTCAAGTCCAGCAGGGGGAGCGTTCAATTTCAATTGCTTGACGAGGCTGTCCACTGTTTGTGAGGCAGCCTTTTTCATTTTTGCCAGTAAATTTGCCAGCAAACGAAGCGAAATCATTTTAAAAGAACTTGTTATGATGCAAAAGTACGTTTCGTTCTTGATTCGAAACGGCTTTTTAATCTCATTCCGCAAAGATCGAAGCGGGTGAACTCTTGATTCAGTCAGCTCGCGAAAAAATCATTTTCTTCCTTTCATTGATTTCCCATAGCGACCAGCCATTGACCAGCGGAGGCGGGAGAAAGTTTTTGAAAAAAAATACGACCAGGTATGATGATGATTGATCCGATGAAGTTGATCACTAGTAGATATGCAAATACATTATTGAAGGTTGGGTGGAGATTTTTTTTCAAAACCCGGAGGGCGAGCCGTAGCAAAGCGAAGGCGATGACTTTCGTACGCCCGGAGCAGGGCAATAAATTTGCAGAGGGGGAAATAAATGGATATTATTATAAACTAACATGATATTGATTACTACAATTGTACCGATTGAAAGAACGGACATGAATTATGCAAATACAAAACTAATTTTGATTTGACCATGCCTTTTCTAAATCAATAGTTTCACTTTTTGGTTGTCTCTCAGTTGGCAATAAATCAATATCAACCTTGACAGGAATATCTGATGCTAAACCAGCTACAAAACAACTGCCAACAGATAACAAAGGAATTGATTCGAAAGAAAGTTTATCTAAGTAAGCTATTGTCTTTTCAATAGCTTTTATATCAAGATCATTTATTAGTCTATGAATAAAATAATTATGCAATTGCGAAATAATGGTGGGAGAAATGTCATAAGGCCTTTGGCTTGCAATCGTTAAGAAAGTACTAAACTTCCTTCCTTCTTTGATAAGTTCTTCAAATGTTTCGAGACGATAATCCTTCCATATTTCACTTTCCCTTTCTGAAGCAGAAGAAAGAATATTATGAGCTTCGTCGATTACAATATGTAATGATTTTTTTTCAAAATCACCCATTTCTTTGTGCTCATCGTACAATTGTTTAGCAATAATCAGCGGCAATGTCTTTTTCATTTCTAAGTTTACATCTTTTAGATTCACTATTTCCAGATTATAACTTTTTGCCTCGCCATTTTCTACCAGTATAAGTTTTTCAAGTACATCAAATTTTTTAAACATTCTTCCAATAAGAGGTCTTATATGTTCTTGATTTGAATAACCATTAATAATTTCATGATAGTATTGAGAAAGTATTTTGAATTTGAGTTTTCCAAAATTTGAGGAGTCAATCATGATATTGCCTAAATTCGGAAATGCAGTTTGTATTACACCTTCTAAATTTGAATTGGCGTAAAGGCCTTTAATATAATACGTATTACTATTTGAATGATATTTTAATTCTCCGGATTCAATATTAACCAAGATTTGAGAAATCGTATTTTGATTACCAATTTCAAGTTGTCTCAGATGATTAAATAATTCATTAAAAATTGATACCGAAAGACCAGGATCAGCTTTCTGCAAAATATCCTTCACAATCTTCACGATACTTTCTTTTGATCTATTTTCGAAATCTTCTTCCAGATAATCATTTCTAAGTGCTCGATTAAGAAAAGGCTTTTGTGTTTTTTCAGTTGCTTCTAATAGCACGGAAATTATTTCAAGACGTTCAATGTTTGACTGCTTAATTGGATATCTATCACCTTCCGAATGCCGAGTGGTCAAATTGTAAACTTTCTTTTTTTTTGTAATCATTTCGTCCTTCGTATATTCTCCATTAAAATCAATTATTATGAATCTTGAATTACCTTGAAACAGTTTATTGTTTTCGTTTATGTGAAATAGCTCTGTGAATATTTTAGCAAGTGTATTTGATTTACCACTACCAGTGTTTCCAAAAATGCCGATGTGACTTGCAAAGATTTTTTTGACACTGAGTTTTATTTCTTGTGACGGTTCTTCGGTCAATGTTCCAATCTTTATTGTTTTTTCATTGTTAAAGAACCTATGAAGTTTATTGTACTCGTCCTTGTCAAGCAAAAAACATTCATTGTCTATTAAGGGCATTTCTTTTATACCTTGCTTAAATTTATCTTCTTTTTTATCAAAATGCCCAAAGAGTGAAACTTCCAAAAAACGTGATATTCTTACTTCATCTTTTTTATATTCCCTATTGAATATATTTTCCTCTTTAATATATTCTCCCTCAACTTTTCCAATTATTTCAATAAATCCCTTAGTTATTTTAATGTAATTTCCAACTGATACATTTTTTATTGTTTTACCCCGATAAGAAAGATGAGATAAATTCTTATCCTTTTTTACCTTGACTTTAATTTTTCTGCCTTCAACAGAAGAAACAGTTCCAATGATGAAAATCGATTCTTTCAATACAGTATCGCTTATGCTACTTTTTTGATTAGGCATTTTCTATTATCTTTTTTTCTACAATCTTTTCAAGAATGTTTGTTCTAAAACAGTCAAGTGTAAAAAAATCTTTGTTATCATTATCAGGACATACTACGCAAATATTTGGATGTTGCATAATCTCCATTTTGACATTCATCTTGTCCATCGAATTTTGTGAGCAACAAATAAATATACGAAGAGTGGGATTGGCTTTTGCAGACCTCAGTGTAATCTCCTTAATATGCTTATCATCCATAGAAAATCCGACAATAAACAATGTTGCATTTTCTTTTTCTAATTCGCTGGAGTACATTCTCAATAATTCTGAATAATAAAGATTTAAAACGCTTTCCAGGTGCTTACTTTCTTGTGGATTTACAACAAGTATTTTTTTGTATTTGTCGATAAAGTTGTCGCCCGTTTCTGTGGAAAGAGTTTCATCAAAATGATCAAGTGAATGCGAAAAGATAATTTTTTCATTTAACTGTTTCCAAGTTAGTGAACCATGGATTTTAATAATGTTAAAAACAGGGATTTCAGAAATATGATCAAAATGGAGACTTCGCTGCTGAATGGACTTTTTATAGTTAGCCGGGCTGAATGTTGGATTAAATTTTCCCGAAAATCCATCGTTATATTCTATCGAAAGCCTTTCAAGCGAAGTTTCAATGAGAACGTCAATATTTGTCGTGAACACATTTACTTGTTTGCTCAAAATCGTATTTTTTCTTTGGAGAATGACTTCTGCCAAAGCGAGGAAAAAATTATCATAGCTTTTTTTTGTCTTTTCACAGTTGTCAGAAGAAAAGGAATTATCAATTATATTCTTATTAGGAAGCATCACTTTATTGAAGTATTCTTTATAATGTTTTTCAATTTCTGACTGGGTTTTTGCATCATTAAGCATTTTTTCGATATTTCCAAGAAGGGGCAAAAATGGAGTAGAAACTCCGGCTCCTAAAAGGAAATTAATATTGGAGCTTTGTATTACCTCAGATAATTCTTGAATAAATCTTGTGTTCATTGTTCTACGATTTTTTTAACACGTTTAAAAGCGAAATGATTCAACCGACCTTTCCCAAATGTGATATTTTCTTTTTTAATTTTTTACACATTTAAATTGAAGATGAGAAAAGAAAATTGTTTTGTATAGTTCCGGAAGAGCTCATATTACAAATCTGAGTCTCATTTAAATATGGTTTATGCAGGGGAGAGTCGGAGATATTAAGGTAGGATTTTTTTAGCTATAACAAAATTGACTTCGTAACACTATTATCTAAGTGAAGACACTTAGTCGCGGCAAGGAAGTAGTGTAACTAATATATAGAAATCACTACTGTTTTTTTATTTCTTTAAATAGTTGCGAATCAAAAAAATGGCTTAATGTAATTCCTCTGGCCTTGCAAAACTTATTAATAGAATAAATAGTTGCTCCTCTTCCGCTTTCCAACCTGTGTAGTGTTTGTTTATCTATTCCTAAAAGGTATGCGAATTCGGTCTGATTTTTACCTGAGCTTTCTCGCAATTCGGTAATTCGCTGCGAGATTTTCTTTTTTAATTCGATATCAATTTTATCTAAATGGCCAGCCATTCTACAAAGAGATAAAGATTTAAAAATAATTAGTCAGCCAATTGGCTGACTAATCAAAAAGTTTCCTATATTCGTGATGATTTAAGTTATTAGGGTTCTGCTTACAATATCTCGTCCGACAAACCTGACAATTTGAAGAACGCGAGATCGAGTAAGTGCCCGATTCCTATATTGCAATAGGGTCGGGCCTACTTTGTCTTTTGCGTTCGCTATCGAAAGGTAGTTGGCCTGTCAGGGCCAGTCGGACAAAAGGCGGGTGGGCTCCAACCCTTTTGCATTTGTGTCTGCGCCCACTCGCCTTTGCTAGTTGAAACCTCACATTAGTTCTTTGAGTTCAATTTAGAATTTTCTCATGTTAGTGGGCTGCTTACCATGCTGGGTTAATAATATCTGAGGAATGATAGGCATTACCCACGCTTTTATTGAATGCTCTGATTCTTTTAAATTTTCTCAAAATAAAGAATCTGTTATGACAGAATTATATCAACAAAAAATAATAGGTGAACCGTCATTTGATGAGGAACAATGGATGAAAATTTTATTTCTGATCAGCGATACGCAAGAATGGCTTAATGATCTACAAAGACAAATTATTTATCAAGTACTTTTTCGAGACAAGAGAAAAATATTTCGGAAAACTTTTTATCTGCCTGCTACATCCCTTGCACATATCTTGGAACGGCACTACTATAAAATTCGACGTTATCCATACACAAGTAAGTTCACAAATTCCAATGAGCGAAATAGTTTCCTTCATCAGAGATGCATCAGAAGAGCCCCCAGAGCCTGTTAGCGGAACAAATAATTTTTGTCGTGTGATTTATGCGGGAAAGATTATTGGAATCAGCCCATGTAATCAAATGACTGACGCGATTACAATTATAACTGATATGGGTGGACAAATCATTACAGCCTTTCCTGGCATTATTCAAAACAAATTTTCGAATGGAAAATCATTTGATCATGAAAAGTAAAAAACTAAAACCCATCATGAAATGGCAGGTGGGTAAATTCGACAGGCACGCAGAGTTTAAGTTTATTCTTCCCTATCAATTCTTGCTACTGTGTAAATTGATGGACGTTACGCCTGAAACTGTAGTGTTGGATTTTCTAGATAACCTTAATTGTGGAAGTTGGAAAAGAGAAGGGCGCGACAGTGTTAGAGAAATATTAGTTGAGTATTTCATTGAACACGGTTACGGACAACATTATTACAGCCCAGAGGAGATCAATCAAATGTTCAAAGAAATGCGCGCAGTTGGTTTACTTTTCCCCGATAATGCTAAAGAAAAAATGCTTGACAACTATGTCAATTGGCGCGAAAAACATTATAAATATTGGTTTAAGAAATGGTTTAGAAATGTGTGCCGAAGGACGTAAACTTAGCAGCCGAACCGCTACTTATCACAAGTAAAAAAAATAAAATTTATTTCTGTTAGCACCAGCAAACTCACAGTTGGCCGTGAAGAGTCTTGCCTGTGAATATTGCCTAACATTAGATGCAGGCATTTTTCTATCGGGAAAAATTTATTACTTTGTTATGCAATTCTAATAACCGTTGATATGCCTGTTGCAGATCTATACAAATAGTCCCTGACTTCTTTACTTGTTCCTCATGTTCTTTTCTGCTCATTTGAATCCTATCATCAAATATCAAACGACCAGTACGATTTTCGGTACTTTCTTCGACAGAAACAAAAAAATGACAAAGGGTATCTCTCAAGTTTTTCAAATCAACACCACTAGTAAATTGCTCTGATAAATCAAGTTGTGGGATTTTAAATTTCATTCCAGCATCAAGTTGAGCAAGTGTCGTATATGGTATCAATAGATATAGCGCAATTATTTCACGCACACCTGGTATTAAAAGACTGTTACAATTTCCTTTCAAGATATTAATAGCAATTTCGGAAAGAAAAATAGAATGTTCTTTAAAATTGGTTTCGCGGTCTTTAACTACTTCTTTATCTTTTCTCATGTTTTTTTATGCGGTTTTAGCAGTTAATAATATTTGTCAATTTCTTTCTGAATTCCGTTTTTGAATATTTCAATGAAGATTGTTTTAATTTCTTCAAGGCTTATCCGATCCTCTGTGAAAGGGGCTGAGTAAACCACTTTCGGACTTTCAGGAGTATTAAAAATTAGGAGCTTTAAAATGTTACCTCTTAAATGAATGGCAGCAGCTGGCTCAAATTGAATACGCTTATCATCTGCCATCCTCATAATATGGGTCCATAATTCAAAATATTCATCGCTTTCATCGATAAGATAATAGTTGTCTGCATGGCCGTGATAACTAATCATTTTATCTCTATATCTTGGAAAGCCAAAATATTCAAAAATGTCAAATTTATATTTTGATCTTTCAGCAACATACTGCATTGCTTCATAGGTTGCAGCACTCTTAATTTTCAAAATGAGTCTGTTCCTTTCAATTCTACTTAAATTTTTTACTTTAAAATCTATGGTGTCGCCCTTTATTTCCTGTAAGTCAATTTTGTCGGTATTCGACTTCGCTTTTGTTGCCGCTAAGTCATAGCCTGCTTTGACAGCATCTAATCTCTTGTTAAGACTTGGATGGGTCGATTCCGTGTCATCGCTATTATCTGAAATTTTATGATAAATGGTCAAAACTTGGTCTAAGGCTGCTCCGTATTTGAACATGATAAAGCCTGCAAACCTATCAGCCTCTAATTCCTGGTCTCTCTCAAATTCTAAGTATTTCAAATATTCTTCCTTGCAGATTTTCTCGTTATAGCTCGGACTTTCTTTCTTGCAATACTTGTCGTAAGAATTTTGAAAGTTCTCATCATTGATAAAAAGCGTATGCGCTGAAAGATGATGCCCGATTTCATGTGCTAGTACAGTAATACTTTGAAGCCGCGATGAGCCATTATCTAGCTTTTTTAAAAAGACATCGTCATATACGATATACCTTGTGCCATTTGAATCAACTGTTGCATAAGCATTTTCTATTTTTTCGGCTTTGCAGACAGTAAAATTCATCGGCAAACCTGCTAACTTCATCAGAACTTCAATTTTTCTGTAAGCGTACTCATTGTCTAAAAACCCGCAACTTATTTTTTTGTCAGCCTTGCCACTGAGTGTTCCATATTTATTTAAATCAGACAACTTTTCATCAACACACAAAGGTTGTGTTTGAGAAAAGCTCGGTAAATTCTCCATAAAAAATAATAAAAAGGTCAGTATAAAGACTTTCATAAAACTTTAAGAATTAGATGCAATGTCTTGTCTGATTACATAAAGCGTTTAGAACTTACGCTAACTACCAGAGTTTAGCATAGTGGGGAATAGAATTCCAGTTCTTAGCTTGGCCGTAACTTTTTTCGATACAACCAAATAACAAATGCTGATGCGCCGTGTTTCTGTCGCCAGTATTAAGACAAGCTCATGTTGCCTGCAGTTTTGATTTTAAGAGGGCTTGAAATTAGATAAATGGTCTTTGGATTGTTTACTTCGCGTCTAATCTATCTTTTTTTCTTCATCTTCTAGTTCATGCTTAAGTCTAAATCCGATTCGTCTTCGGGGTGCAACTGGCTCAGCCACTTTAATGGCTATTAAAAGAAAACTTATCTGTGAGATATGCTGAATTAATTGAACTCGTTCATCATTCATATTTTTTCCGTAAAAAGAAATTAAGCTCGGGTTCCAATATCCGATGTCCTCGACAATAATTGTCACTGTCTCACCAAAGGAAACCAGCTTTAATGCGATTTGCTCGTGGTCGGTGAGTTTATTTTCAAAAGCCTCTACATAGTCAACAAGTCTCCTATGAAACTCATCTGCTAAGTTGTGATCTTTAATATCAGGAATTTTTGGCAAGCTAAAGTTTGCGGGATTAAGGGCACCATAATTATTCATAACTCGAAATTTATTGAAATCTAAATTTTAAAGCCTGTTCAGCAAAAAATTGTAAGCAACGTTACGCATTGGCGATGTGGCGGCATTCTGTGTTCCGTCGGCCCGATGCTTTTACCGATTTAAGTTAAAAACCTCATTTGTCTTGCATAAATGAAAGCTGAATGGAGAACAATACCTGAAAATATAATTGTCGACAGTCATATTGCCAATGCAATGCTGCCCAGAGTGCAAATTTGTTTGCCTAGATTATGTTCCAATGCGAAATTCAGGTGCTGACCAAACCTCATTCCAATTTAAAGGTTCCGACAATGCAAATATTTGATGATGTTCGTTTAAGAAAGCATTGATAATTTCATTATTACCCGAACAGTCTGCAAAGTAAAGTACATTTTCAAATGAGTTTGTCGCATTTTTTGTCAGGTTAAATGAACCTGTCCAAAGCGCAACCGGTGTGTAGCTTGTGGCGTCTTCGGTTTGATTGATATTGCAAAAAACTAAAAATTTATGGTGAGCTCTCGGAAAAGCTGGCTTTTTCTCAAAGTTATGGTTCCCAACGCAACGAATACCGTCAACTGTTGGATCTCCACAAACAGACAAATTACCCATAGGCTTTCTAAACTGATGTCTTTCTATTTTGCATTTTACAGCACTGTATAATTGCCACAAATCTGACTTCCATTTGTCAACATTATTTGTATCTATATCTGGTCGTAAAAAGTCTTCTTTTTGAACAACGATTTGCACGTTTTTGCACTTTTGTAAAGCCTTCAAAATTGGTGTAGAGGTTAACCACGCAACACAACCAAAGATTGCACCCTTTTCAAAAGCTTTAATTAATTCTAATAGGCGATTTTCTTGATTTCTGAAAATGACCTCGACGGTGTCAAATAGCGGTGAGGATACTTTCGTCGAATTGTCGTTTAAGAGTTGAGGGGCTTCGCCATCTACAATGATGGTTAAATCGTGAAGATTGATATTTGTCATAAATTTTTTATCTGTTGAATTTTTATTCTGTTCGACAAGGTTGCAGGCAACATTAAATTTTAGAATATGTTTGTCATCAAGCCAAATTTCCAATTCGATGTCAGTAGCCGTTTATTTGTATCGACTTAATGTGTTCTTAATTGCCTTGTTACCTACGGAAGACATGCAATAAAAGCTCATGTCCGAAAGTTCCATTTTGATTTCATCGACAGCTTCATTGATTTGCTTTCCATCAAGTAGTTTTTTGTAAAAAAGGTTGTTTATTTCTTTGCCTCTGTCAACTTCTAAATCTTCAGAATAGCCAATCAATCCAAAGAAAGGTAGTACAACGGATTTCTCGTCCACTATTTTAATTCCATGTAAACCCAAACAACTTGTCATGTTAACTGTAAGTGTTCCTCCCATTGAAGAATTAATGTTCTTTAGGTAATCCCTAAATTCATTCCAAGTAATATCTTCATTGGAAGTTTCAATCCAAAGTCCATTCTCATCGCCATGCGAAACAATATGCAAGCAAAATTTTGTACCACTTGCTGCAAGTTTCACTAAATGTTGAAGTGTTGCAATCACTAATTTTTTATTTCTGCAAATTGAAGTTGCCTGTTGAATTCCATTGTCGGCCAAATGCTGCATTAAGTCTTGTGAGATCCCCCAGTCATTAAACTGCTCTTCTGTCAAACAATCGATTATGAATATTTGGTCGTATTCCACGGTAAGGCTCAAAGTCATATGAGGTGTTAATTTAAATGGGTACTACTATATAAATTTATGATATTATATATTATAGTCCTGAGAAAATGGAGTACGAAAGTTTGGTTTAAAAAATTTGTTACTTCCTTGATTCGATTGGCTTTTTCATTTTCATCTTTATCTTTTCCGATGGAGTTATTGAGGACTGCGGTGATTCTACTGCATGTGTCTGTATTAAATATTGTCGGTCGTTATATCCTTCAATCCCTTTCTGCGCAATAGTCGTCAAACCGGCAATTAATAACAGAAGTGAAAGATAAAGAACCAATTTGCTATAGGTCTGGTAGTACTCTTTAATATTTATTTTAGGAAAAAAGTGAAAATGAAATTCACGTGTTATTTTCTTCGGATAATTTTCAAGAGCACTGTGTAATCTTTTGATTCCAACATTGACCTGTTCTTCTATAGATGACAAATCAGTGTGGAGTGGAGTAGCTTTCATTTCCAGAAGTTTTCCATCAAATGATCGCACCTGGTTTCCTAATTTTTCAAGTTCTACTTTTTGTAGTTCAACTAACTGTTTAAGTGATTTCACCTCTTCACATACGCCATTCAAGACGGTTTCAATCGAGTCGGGTTTCATAATTAATTTTTATTTCTAGTGTATTCGTAGATGATAACCTCTTTGCTTCCTAAGCTCGTGATGCAATTTCTCGTCTTTCTCTTTCGTAATATTTTGGTTCAGCATTAATTGGAGTTTCTTTTCAATTGTGGCTAGTGAATAACCAACCTCACTACCTTTCACATAAACTTTTTGTTTATCCTGAAAGGCTATACCCCGGCCTCGAATAACTTCATAACCCAAGCGTTTCATGCGATTTTCAAATTCCAGATAACTTTTCGACTGGCTGATGGCCTGTTTAAGTCCCTCTTTTAAAAGTTCTTTGCGGACGTCTTGTCTCGGGATCAGCCTTTGCTCTTCGGATAAATATCTTCGTGGGCTAAGCACTTGTTTGAGTTGATGCTTTAGTTCCATTTGCCTACAATACGATGCGATCTTTCCGAAATTATGGCTGTCGGATAAAGTTTTTCCATCAAAGCCAATCCGGTTAACGACGATATGTAAATGCTGATGCTTGGTGTCTTTGTGATAAACTGCCACATATTGGTTCTTAGTAAAACCCATTTGGCGCGCACATTCTTCGACCATTTCGTTCATTTTTCCTTTTTCGATTTTGTCTTCCGGCGAAAGACTTAACGAAACGTGCATGACAGGTTTTGACAAGTTTGGGTTTAATTGGCTGACTTCGTTGAACTGTTTTATAATTTCATATTGATCGCCAAAGCAAAGATTATAATGCAGAAGTTCTGTACGGTTGGTCATAACCAGGGCTTCCTCCATTTTTTGTTTCTTGTCCTGCATGCAATACAGTATGCATCCGCGAAACGATTTGCCCATAGATATTTTCCCGATCATTGAAAGCAGTTTTTGATTTTTTCTACCAGCTTTTTTACATCTTCTACCACCAGCATCCAGTCAGCTCTTTCCATTGCATTGAAAGTTTCTTCACGATTTCTCTTCTTCGCCACTTGGTTCACATTGGCAGCTAGATGATTTAGGGTAGAAGTAAATAGCAGGATTTCTTTTGGAAAAGTATTTGGTTTAGCTTCTATTTTACCTTTCAGTGCAAGCTCGCGAAGAAATTGAGATACCGGCACACTCAATAGTTTTGCCTTATTCTCTATAATTTTTCTCTCAACTAGAGAACACATTACTGCAAGCTGTTCACTTTTTCTGATTGGTTTTTTTGGTCTTCCTCCCTTTCTATCCCAGGTCTTCTTCTTCACAGTTTCCATACCCTTCATTAAATCATTTCAATAATCTCTCTCCATGAATCCCGTCGCGGAGCGCGGGATGAATGGAGCCAGCATAGTTTCGACGAAGGAGAAACATAGCTGGCTCCTAAAACTTCAAAGATTCTCTCCCATTTGGTATTTCAAGTTTTTCGATCTTAGCATATAAAAGAATCATTCTTTGCGAGCAGTATCAGTGGTGAATACTTTTGGATTATCTACTCCGTATTTTCGGATGTTACTTTTCAGATCCATCCACAATTGGATATTATAATCTGCCATTTCCATCATTTCATCCTTTGTTAATTTATGTGGGTTGGCAACAATTGGGGTTGTTTTTCCATCCGGTTGTTCTTCTAAACAAGAAAAGATATTTGGTGCGTAGCCTTCACCAATCTCAAGAGTTTTACCGATTGCCATACTGCTACCGAACAATTTGATTTGTTTTCCTGTGCTAAGCAGGAAATTCCTTCTTTTTAATTCTGCCATAATTTATTTTTTAAAATTTTGAATTGATTTAATAATTGCTGGCGAAAAGAAAAAATAAACCTCAATGGTTTTATGCTGGAGGATTATGTCGTCGGGTTTGTTTTACATATTCCATCACTTCTGAACGCAGGAAATAAACCCGTCCACGTTGCTTATGACATGGTAATCCTCTATTCATCCAATCATGAAGAGTTACAAGGGAAATTCTGAATATGCCGGCAATTTCTTTACGTGTAAGAAGCGGTTCTTCCTGCGACTGGTCCGGAGAAAGATTATTCTTGACTGCGGTGTTTTCCAGGCATTCTTTTACTGCGTCCTTAATCCATCTGCGGAAATCATTTTCATTCGGGATAAACAAAGTGTCCATAAAAATTGGTTTTATAGACACAAATATGATTTAGAAAAGGAAGAAAGTCAATGATGGATGTATCATGGATTTGGATAGGTTGAATGATAATTGATTAGAGTTAATTAATACGAGTTAGATATGAGATTTTACTATTTGAGGGGATGATTGCAATGAAAATTTTCACCTGTCAAAACCCTTTTTGTTTTTAGAGGGGATTTGTCAGGGGCAAATTTTCTAATAAAAGAAGTCTTGCAATGCCTCGGTTAATTTCCGGACTTTGTTATTGTCAGGCTTTATTCGATCATTACATTCCTTAATTTTTACCTGAACTGTATTTGGTTTCATGTTCTTAAATTCCGCGAAATGGAGATTTAACATGAACGCAAGATCGGTCGCGGAAAATCCTTTGAACAACTGTTCACCCTTTGCAATTTTATCTGGAGCCTTAACGGTTTGTAATAAGATCAATGTCTGAATTACTTTTTCAAGATGGTAACGATTATATAGCTGAATGCTACCCGTAGGAAATGAAGTAACTAATTCTTCCATTTGATCTTCTACTGTTGTTACTAATTGCTGAAATTTTAAAGCTGTACTTTGTAACAGATCATTGTTCATATTGCCAGTTACAGCCGTTATATCGAGACTAGTCTCTGAGGTTTTATTTTCTAATGTGAGTACTGAAGAAGGTTTTAGCTCTAGCTCTTTTTCAATGATCCATTCTTGGAGTAATTTTAATTTTTGGCGGAATTTACCTGCAAGATTCTTTTTTAATCGATCTGACGTCTCGTATTTGAGAAATTTTAGGAACGGAACTTTATCTCCATACACTGTATAATGAAATTCTAAATATTGCGCTATATCGCATCCGCTATATTCTTGAAGTTTATTGAATACTTCGTTTTTGTATCTAACATGGAATGGCTCTTCTGGGAAATACAAAAAGTAATCAGGCTGATATTTTCCTATTTTGTATTGAAAGTAGGGAGTGAATTTCCCTTTGTTAGAATTGGCAGAACGACTGCCGAAATCGGCCAACATGTTTCGCAGAAACATATTGGAAAATAACCTTTGCTTCAAAATCATAACTCACTATTCTTTAGGTTAAAGAAACGTAACTAAGTTAAACGATATTTAAAAAAGCAACAATTTTGTTATTGAAAATACAAATAAATTTAGGTTGCCTTTAACAAGCACTTCTATTTTCTTCCATTAAAAGAGTAACAAAAACAAAAAGTCAAAAATGGAAACACAATTACTGAAAGAACTTCATGAGATAAAAATTATTCTTTCGAAACTTATAGGAACAGAAAAAGAAAATATTGAATACAGGTTCAGTGAAGAAGCACTTGATAAAGCTCAAAAATTATATCTAAAAATGGCAATTGATAGGGGCGACTGGGTGAAAGACTCTGAAATTTCACGTTACATAAAATCAGCTCCCTGGAATGCCGGAGGATTTATCAGAAAGGAATTCGAATTTAAAAATTGGATCAAGCGCGGTCATGAATATCTTTATTTGAAAAAGGATTTGATTGCTCTTGGGGAAGAACTCGCTAAAAGGAACATCGACTGTAAACGCTATTGGGAGTTCTTATTGGATAAGGCCGCCTTCGATAAAAAAATGACATCCCTTGATCAACAGAAAAACCATAGGGAGAAACCGTTCAAGCTTCCCAAAGGGATTAAAAATATAGTGACTTCTGAAATTCCAAAACCCAATCCAGATTTAGTCCGTCAGGACCTAATTAACCTTAAACGAGAGTACAGAGACAACAAATTTGAATTTTATGTTGACATTTATAAAGGGACTTATGCAATGCTTAAAGGAATTTATCATTATCAAAAATATCTTGATCCCCAACTAAAACGCCTTTGCAAAAAATGGTGTGAAGATTTTAATTACGCAAATCACGCTCTTGAACTTATAACAGGAAAAAAAGAGAAGTTTGTTGTAAATGATCCTGAACTCATTCAACTATAAACAATGAATTTTAATCAGAATAAAATAGCAGACATGCCGCCTGGGACTATTATCCTGCATGGCATAACTCCAGCCGAATTTTATGATCAGATTCGTGCAATAATCAAACAGGAGCTACAACAAGATCAGTTATTGACCAAAGAGGGTGCTCTTAAAATGACGGGAGTTAGCAATGCTACTTTCCTAAAAGCAATAGACGAAGGAACTATAAAACCACAACTAATTAAGGGGAGAAAAAAGGCTATGTATCTTGAATCTGAAGTTCTAAAACTTGAACGGAAAAAGAAACAGTTAAATGATTAGGTACTTCTTCTTTTTCGTTGCATCACGACAGGTAACTACTACTATTTAACTGAGTGAATTAAAATTTTACGTAGATCGGTCAACGCTGTATTCAATAGTTTATGAAATTGAGGAATTGATTTTATCAAGGGATGTCTAGAAGTAAAAACTAAGGTGGGATCAAAAAACTTCCCGTTGTTAATATTAGGATATCGAACCAAACTTACGAGTCGATCAAAAATGAAACTTTCGATATGTAAAGAATACGAATTAATACAAATTGCTAATGTTCTAATAAGAATTACTTCCATAATATTAATCAATTCTGTCAAATCTTCATTGTTAAATTGATCGACCTCTTCGACATTATATTTAAATAGGTCAGTTGTCTTGAGTTTTTCAAAGATTTCCAGGCACAGTTTCCTCAAATGTATTCTGAAAGATGGTTTGCTCAATATCATCTGATAGTCCGAATAATTCTGAGCTATACTGTTGAGTATGTCATTTAATTGTTCTGACTTGATTTTTAAGGGATCAATTTGAGATCTTAACTCGTCGACATGAATTGGAAATTCAATTAGTTTATTTTCATAATTTGAAAAATCAATATTACAATCTTTCAATAATTGAAAAAAAGTAGGTGCTTTATCTTTTGCCGAATTTACCTGTTTGATTTCATCCAGATGTTGGGCAATCATCCCTTTGAATAAGCTTCCAGCATTGTGACCAAATGATTTTATCTCTTCCAAACCGAAGAATTCCCCTTGGATTGCTAAGGCTTTGTTACACTTTTCGATTGTTTGCTGAAGTAAAAAAACCGATTGGAGGTACAACTTATTTTCGTAAAGTATTTTACTTGAACGTAAGTCTGTTTTAGCGATCTTCAAAAAAGATATTACTGCATTGTTTTCCATTAAAAATTACAAAGTACCCGATAAAAACTCATTTATACTATTTCTTTTTGTGGGTGACTAAATGAGATCTTTTATGAACTGATAAAGGGAAAGTTATTTTCCATTGCACCCAGATCGGGTTCCTAATATTTTTCGTGATTTATATCTATATTAAAGAACAAAATGGTTAATGTAGTAATTATGTCAGATTGGTAGATTCTTTTTGTGGCAGTTTACTTTTTGGTGACAATTTTAGTAAATGACGAACGCTTTTTAATTTTCTTTTTTGAGACTCTTTCAAGAAATTTCTTTCTAAACCAGTATCAATATCCTGCATTTTTGGAAACATGATGCAACTCAAATGACTACAGGTAATTTTGCGTAGTCAATTGCGTGCAACTCGTTAATTTAGATCCAAATATGCATTATGGCTATAGAAGACCTGCCAAAAGGGTTCACGGATTTGTATGAGATTCACAACTACCGCAACGCAGTGGAATTGTTGGGTAAAAACAAGGAATTCAAGGAAATCATCGACGCTTTAATGGAATTCCGCATTACACTCGATGATATACGTAAGCCTGGGGGTAACGAATCAACTATTCCCAAGAAGGTTACTGCTTTGCTGCGGCCGAAAGGGTGGTATGAAACAAAGGTTCGTGCCGATCTAGCCGTAACCAGTATCGGCAAGCTCGGCAAGAAAAAGAAAGCGGAGGAGGAGGACGAAGAGGATGAAGAGGACGAACTCGCAGAAATTACGACCGAAAAGCCCGAAGAGTTGAAAAAAAAGGGCTTTATTATTAAGGAGCGTGAACTAAAGAATTTTATTGACGGACACAAAGTTGACTACGTGAAAGAACGTTTGGCATTCGATCTAGAATGGAATAGCAAGGACCAAACTTTTGACCGAGATTTGTATGCAATGAGAGCCTTTTATGAATGCAACTTGATAGACGCCGGCATTCTACTTACACGAAGCAAGGATTTGAACCCAGTATTTGACAAGATGGGGCAGGAAATCGATAAAGAAGGCAAACCAAAGTATCATAAAGATGGCAAAACACCCAAACTATTAAAGTCGAAATACGGTGCAAGTACCACATGGATGGGCAAACTCACTTATCGGATTGATGCGGGTCGTGGCGGAGGGTGTCCAATAATCGCTCTGGGTATAAAACCGGCGCTTATTAGTGACCTTGATCAGTTGAAATTAATATCAAAATGAGCGAAAGGATATTTTTGATGTATTGGCTTAGCTCAAATTGATCAAAAGTTATACGGATTCCGAAAGAGGAAGAAAATCCGAAGTTTGCATGAATTTTGGCGATTTTGTTTATCAAGGAAATTGGGTTGAGAAAAAATTTGATAAATGAATCGTCGTCCGCAAAATTAAAGAGACATCCCAAGTCATAAAGTTGATTGCTCCAAAAATCGTATTGCATTAGCAATCGAATAGTAATAATAAAGATCGTTTCGATCGACATGTAAATAACTTCAGTCGTCGATTTGACTTCCGAGTGGTTGGAGTTGGCGTTATTATCACGTGATACGACAATTTGCAACAAATTTTCAATAGGTTGAATCGCTACTCATAGTATAGGCAGTCTATCACGCGCACGTCTAAATTACTGGCTAAAGTAGAAGACGTTGGCAGAAGGGAATGCCCGATTGCAATATTTGAATAAGCGATAACTTGTATGATTTCTCTTCTTAAGCTTAGGTAGCTAAAATGCAAAAGGTAAAAATTTTGAATAAATATGATTTTGAGTTGCTAAAAATATTAGCTTTGTTGAAACTTAAAAAATTATGAGCGACATTACTGTAGCTGAAGACTTTCTTCAATTTATCGGCGATCGAAAGTTTTCTACCATTTTGGCTGACCCACCTTGGCAGTTTCAAAATCGTACAGGTAAAATGGCTCCAGAACACAAAAGGCTTTCTCGTTATTCGACTTTAGATCTTCAATCAATTAAGGACATTCCAGTTCAAGTCGCGGCTGAGGAAACTGCACATCTGTATTTATGGGTTCCAAATGCTTTGTTGTCAGAAGGACTTGCCGTCATGAATGCCTGGGGCTTTCAGTATAAAAGCAATATTGTTTGGTATAAAATTCGGAAAGATGGTGGACCCGATGGTAGAGGTGTCGGCTTTTATTTTCGAAATGTTACTGAGATATTATTATTTGGCGTTCGTGGTAAAGGTGCTCGAACGTTAAAACAGGGCAGGTCTCAGCCAAATATCATAACAACACGCAAACGTGAGCACAGTCGGAAACCTGACGAGCAATATAATTTAATAGAAGGCTGTAGTTGGGGCCCTCGATTGGAATTATTTTCGAGAGGCAATCGTCGTGGCTGGACATGCTGGGGAAATCAGGCAGATGAATATAATATTGCGTGGGAGACCTATAAAAATCATTCTCAAAATGAAAAAAGGGATCTAACACAACTGACATTAATGGAGCCAAAGGTTATCAATATCGTTCCTATCTCAAAGAACAGAGCTAAATAATTTACCCAATCAGAATATTCGAAATAAACTAATCATCAGGCAAGAAATCATTTTGGCAATTCGCTAAAAGCTATTAACTGATTAAGTATCCGGTGAGATTGCTGTCTGATTAGGTATGGTAATATGTTGTTAAAACAAACCTTTTTATTAACTGAAAGCAACTTATTTTTTAAAACCTAGTAAAATAGCCGAATACTCTTTTTTTACTTCTCTCTCAAAACTATCCAAATAGTTTTCCGTCGTCTTAATATTAGTATGCCCCAATGCCTCTTGTATAAATTCTGTACTAACACCCGAACGCTTTAGAACAGTTGAAAACGTATGCCTTGCAACATAAGTCGTTATTTTCTTTTCAATACCCAACTTCACTCTGATTTTTCGCATCCAATCATTTTGTGCCTGGACAAATAATTCGATTAATTCGACTTGACGCAAGGGAGTAATATCATATTCTAAAAAAGGAAAAATATAGTTGTTCGGTTTCTTGTCTTTAGTTCCCCAAAAATCAATTACATTTTGCATGTCTTCGGTGATGTAAATAACAATTGGTTTAGGAGCTGATCTTGTTGCGTTCTCTGTTTTCGCGCGTTCAAAGGTGAGATATTCACCATCAATATTTTTATACTTCAAATTGGCTATGTCAGTTGGGTTGATTCCATTAGCAAAATAAGAGAACAGCCAAAAATCTTTTGCTTTTCTTTCCTCGATGCAAACAGGTTCATAATAATAAAGTTTACCAACATCTTCAAGTGATAATGCTTTTTTTGTATTGAGAGAATTCGGACATTGATATTTTCTTCTTCCAAACGGATAGCAGTTGTCGCGTTTAATGATACCTTGAAAAATTGCTTCATTAAATATTGTTCGCAAACACCGAGTGTAAATGCCGACTGTTGTTTTGGAATATTCTTGTGAAAGCATCCATGCTTCAAGTTGCTTGAGAAATGCAACATTGATTTGCGTAAATTTTACGTTGCCTCTGAATCTTGAAATTGTTCTATATGCAGTTTGATGGCTACCAGCAGTGCGTATTCGATGTTCGCTTAATAATTTGTTTATGTAAAAAAGAAAAGTGTGCAGGACTGTTCCAGGTTCCGGATTTGGCAGTTTTAAGATCGGAAAACGGTGTTTGTATTCTTCAACATTAAATGCAAAGTTTATTTGCGGGATAGATGATTTGATTGATTTACGTTGACGAAAAAATTTGTTGTTTAAAATGAAATCCTTCTCAAAAGTCTGATAATCGAAAGGATCAATTCCGCTGATCGTATCTTCTGCATTGCGTTGTATCTTCTTTAGATAATCACGAATCGTTCTTAAGTTATCTGTAATTCGTGATGCAGACAGATTATCATACTCCTGTTGAGTTAGATCGAAAATTGTTTGATAGCGTTTGGGTTCGCTGTTAAAAACCACCAATAATTTGACGGGATATTTCCCATCTTTCTTTTTCATTCTCCGGGTGTCCAGAGTAATGCTCGTTGATGCTGACATACTTTTAAATTTTTCAATTTCACAAAATCTTTCGCCTCTAAAATTTGCCAGTAATTTGCCAGTAAAACGACATTAAATGTCATTTTGAACCATCAACTAAATTATCGAAAAATGGTCAAGCAATTGAAATCTAAATAGTTAAGTTAAATCGAGTTAGTCGCAATTAGCCCGCGTAAGGTCATTTGCGGCGCTGTTAATCAGAGGGTCGCTGGTTCAAGTCCAGCAGGGGGAGCGCAGTACTAGCAAGGGTTTCAGCGAAAAGCTGAAACCCTAT
>Ga0163162_10000349_pt1 | contig 42017 bp, 29 predicted proteins | sample S55metaG_FD_115310 | JGI IMG/M metagenome (GOLD analysis project Ga0163162, IMG submission 115310) | Switchgrass rhizosphere microbial communities from Kellogg Biological Station, Michigan, USA - S5-5 metaG | ecosystem: Host-associated > Plants > Roots > Rhizosphere > Soil | place: USA... | reverse complement strand
GCATTTGCACCGGAGCTGCTGCAGATGGTTTTCCTTTGATAATATCTTTAATTTCTAAATCGAAAGCAATTGGGCTAAAAGGCATAATACCAACTTGTGGTGCTCCTTGCTCGCCATAACCTAAGTTAGAAGGGATAATTACTTTAATTTTTCCTCCTTTACCAATTAACTGTAAAGCTTCAGTAAATCCTGGAATTGTTCCGCCAACAGGCATTTTCTGAGGACCGTAAGGTTTACCTGGTTTAAATTCGTTTTCTGCTTTAGCCAGTTTCTCATCACTTGTATCGAAGATTTTGTATTTACCGTCTTTACCTTTTTTAGTTACTCTACCAGTATAATCAATTAATACGGTATCGCCTAGAGCTGGTTTTTCTGCACTTCCTGGGTTTTCGATTATGTAATGCAAACCACTAGCAGTAGTTTTTGTAGCCAGTTTAGTATCTTCTAAATAAGCTTTTAACTTAGCTGGTTCAGCAGCTTTCTTTTTTTCAGAACTAGCTTTATAATCAGCCTGGAAAAACTCCTGAGCTCTTTTGTTAAAAGTAGAGTCAGCTTCGCCAGCTTTCTTTTTAAATACTTTTTCGATTTTTACCGTAAAAGTAATGTATTTATCATTTTTGAACTGCTCTGGTTTAGGTTGTTTACTATGAAATGCCATCGTATCCAGGTTTACTTTAAAAGTAGCACTATCACCTTCTCCAAACAGTGTTAAAACATCGTTCATATCGCCGGCATACATTTTTTTCTGTGCAGGAAATACTGCAGGTGTTTCGCTATCGAAAGTGCTTGATAAAACTGAATCTTTATCGTTTTTCTGAATAAAATTCATTTTAACGATATCACCTTCTTTGATTTTTTCGTTACCTGCCGAGTGGTGAATAGTATATAGTAAGCCACCAGCTCCTTTTTTCTCTTGTTTACATGCAGCTAAACCTAAAGTGGCTGCTGCTAGAATAATAATTCCCTTTTTCATTTATTAATTTGACTTTTTAAAATTTTTATTGTTTTATTTCTTGTTTTCTAAGCGATCAATTGTTCTTTATATTCTGCTAATATCGATTTAAATTCGTTTACTACATCAGCTAAAGGTTTTTCTGATGCACCACCGGCCGCATTTCTATGCCCACCGCCATTGAAATATTTCTTACAGATTTCATTGGCCGGAAAATCGCCTGTAGACCTCACAGATAATTTAACTTTATCGGTACGTTCTACAATTAAGGCTGCCAGGCGGATGCCGTTGATGGAAAGGGCATAGTTTACCACACCTTCCGTATCGCCGGTAATGCTATGATACTGCGCCAATTCTTCTTTGTTAACCGAAATGATAGCAGTATTGTAATCTCTTAAGACTTCTAGTTTATTAGACAGGCAGTAACCTAAAAAGCGTAACCTATTTTCGCTCGAGTTATCGTATACCAACTCATGGATTTTCGATTGGTCTGCCCCTAAATCGATCAGGTTTGCAGCAATACGGTATACTTCAGCTGTTGCTGACGAGAAGCGGAAAGATCCCGAATCGGTCATTATACCCGTATAAAGGCAAGAAGCTACATCTTTATTAATCAGTTCGCCATCCTGTAACTGATTTACAATAAAATCATAAACCAATTGTGCAGCAGCACATGCATTAATATCCCAATGGCGGTAGTCGTCAAAATCTTCAGGTTCGAGGTGATGATCAATCATGATCTTTTTGGCACCTGCAGCCCTAACCAATTCGCCCAATTCATTAATACGGCTTAGGGTATTAAAATCAAGACAAAATATGAGCGAGGCTTCATCCACCAATTGTGCTGCCTTTTCCTGCGCCTCTGTAAAAATAATTACATCGCTATTATTTGGCATCCAATGCAAAAAAGTAGGGTAATCGGTTGGGGTAATTACCTTTACATGGTGGCCTTTCTGAATTAAATATCCATATAAACCCAGGGATGATCCCATTGCATCGCCATCAGGTTTGTGATGCGTAGTGATCACAATTCGTTGTGGCGTAGCCAATAATGTTTTTAATTCAGTTAGTGTAAGCATATTTTTTTTGCGCTGCAAAGCTAAGTAAATTTTGATTAGGATTTAAAGATTTTAGGATTAACAGGATCATGTGAAAATTAGGATTGGAAGATTTTGAGGATTTATTACAATTTAAAAATGCTAAGGCTGAAGGATAAATTAGAATTAACAGGATTATTGAGCCAATAACTGTTTAATGCATTTTAAAATCTTAAATTGATGTTTATTGATTATTCATCAATTAAAACGTAATTTTGCAAAAAAAAAAATTGATATCAAAAGCACAATGAGCACTAACAGAACTTTTACCATGATCAAGCCTGATGCAGTAGCAAACGGCCATATCGGATCAATCATTAACGACATTACTAATGCTGGTTTCAAAATCATTGCATTAAAATATACTAAACTTACTGAGGAAACTGCTGGTCAGTTTTATGCAGTTCACGCTGAGCGTCCTTTTTATAAAGATTTAGTAAGCTTTATGTCTTCAGGACCTATCGTTGCGGCTATTTTAGAAAAAGACAACGCGATCGAAGATTTCAGAAAATTGATCGGTGCTACTAACCCAGCTGAAGCTGCAGAAGGCACAATCCGTCAGAAATATGCAAAATCGATTGATGCAAACGCTGTTCACGGTTCAGATTCTGATGAAAATGCAGAAATTGAGGGTAACTTCTTCTTCAAAGCAGACGAACGTTTCTAATTACCAACACAAAAAATTTACAATAAAACCCCGAATATTCGGGGTTTTATTGTTTTATCTATTTTGTATCTTTCGGCCTTAAATATAATCCATCATTTAAACCTGGTGGAATTAATTACACGATAACACAAATAATGAAACGAATTTTCTTAGCGGTATGCTTATCTGGTATCGCTGTTGCATCTTATGCACAAACCAAAACAGCAACAAAAAAACCTGCTACCAAAAAACCGACCGCGGTAACTAAAACATCAACTTTAAAAATGGTTGGCCTAAAATCTGCCTTAGACTCTACCAGTTATGCTTTTGGCACTTCAATTGGTGCCGGTTTAAAAACAACCGGCCTTTCTACCTTAAATTACGAAGTATTGTTAAAAGGACTTAAAGATGCATTTACCGGTGGAAAAGTTATTTTAACTCAACAACAGGCCCAACAATGTATAAATGAAGCACTGGCGAAGGCATCATCAGTAAAAAACAAAGCTGAAGAAGCAGCAAATAAAATTAAATATGCACCAATTATGAAAGAAGGACAAGATTTTTTAGAACAGAACAAAAAACGTGCAGGTGTACAAACAACTGCGAGTGGCTTACAATACGAAGTTTTAACCGCTGGTACAGGCGTTAAACCACAAGCTACAGATTCGGTACTGGTACACTACAAAGGCACATTGTTGAATGGAAAACAATTTGACAGCTCTTACGACAGAGGCGAGCCGATTTCTTTCCCACTGAACCGTGTGATTCCGGGATGGACAGAAGGCGTACAACTCATGCCAGCAGGTTCAAAATATAAATTTTTCATCCCTTACAATCTGGCTTACGGCGAACGTGGTGCAGGACAGGATATTCCACCTTACAGCACTTTGATTTTTGAAGTTGAGCTATTAAAGGTTAACGGAAAATAAAAACGCTATTCGTCATCTCGATCCGATAGCTAGCTATCGGATCGAGATGACGATTTTTTTTTGAATCTTAATGCAATAAGATTTTAATGTGCAGTCAGATGTTACCTTCTGACTGTTTTTTTATTGAATAATCCCATCAAAAAAGTGATTGATACTATGTCAGATGGTAACATCTGACACCTCTAAACAACAGTTTCTTTAGAATGGAGCTAAATAAACCCGCAATTAAAACTTTCTTGAATATTCGATGTTAGCTATTACAAATTAACATGAATATGAAAAGAGCATTCCCTTTAGTACTGATTGCATTTTTATGCACTACCTTAAGCAGTTGTGAACTGGTAGAAGGTATATTTAAAGCCGGCGTTTGGGTAGGCGTAATTGTAGTTGTAGTAGTGGTTGCGCTGGTGATCTGGATTTTGTCCAAAATATTTGGCGGAGGCAGGAGTTAGTTTACTCTTGAGTAAAAAGTCTACATTACTTAGTAGGGATTATCATCCCTATTAAAATATAAAGGGCAAAAAATTAAGCTTTTGTCCTTTTATTATGTCTTATAGAAAAACCATTTCGGTAATCACCTCGCTACCGGCATGCTCATTTAATTTCTGAATGATTCCCTGTCGCACCATAATCAGCTCATTTTTGATGACAGAAGATTCTATCCTCAAAAACAGTTTTTTATCGTGAATATAAATTTGTTTCGTGCGGTTGGCTATTGCTGTACCCATTATTTCTGGCCAGATAGATAAGATTGAAGTTTCATCAAACTTACGTCGCAAGCGATACACATCCAGCATTTTGCTGATGGCATCTTTAACCGTAACATCATTGGGTTTACGCATTTTGTATCGTTCCGTTATCTACTTCGAACAAAGTTACATCAACTTCTATTTTTTCAAAAATTGATTTTACTCGTTGTTTGCCTGTATCTGTAATAAATATCTGCCCAAAATCGTGATGGGATACCATTTGCATTAGTTTTTGAACGCGGTTATCATCCAGCTTGTCAAAAATATCATCTAACAAAAGCAAAGGCTTAAACCCTTTATTTTTAGCAAGATAAGCATATTGGGCAATTTTTAAGGCAATTAAAAAAGACTTTTGCTGTCCTTGCGAGCCAAACTTTTTTAAAGGCATCCCACTGATGATAAAAGCCAGTTCATCTTTATGGATACCGGTTGTGGTCCGCTCCAATACACGGTCTTTTTCTACTGATTTTTTCAATAGCTCCTCAAAAGCCGCATCATTCAATTGCGATTGATAATTCAACTCAACGATTTCCTTATTTTCGGTAATGTATGTATAATATTGGTTAAACAATGGAATAAACTCATCCATAAAAGCTTTGCGGGTGGCGAATATTTTATTGCCGGCCATAACCAATTGTTCATCCAAAATTTCGAGCAGCGTAGGGTCATACTTTCTGGTAACGGCAATCTGTTTTAACAAAGCATTCCGGTTTAACAGAATACGATTATAGATGATCAATTGATCCAGGTAATGGGCATCGGTCTGCGAGATCACATTATCGATAAACTTTCTCCGCTCCTCACTTCCTTCCATAATCAGGTTTACATCATAGGGCGAGACCATTACAACCGGAAAGAGGCCAATATGATCGGCCAGTTTCTCATATTCTTTTTTATTGCGTTTAAATTGCTTTTTCTGGTTTCGCTTTACACCACAAGAAATTTTTTCGTTTTTTTCATTACGGTCAAAATCACCCTGGATCATGAAAACCTCTTCATTGGCTTTGATCTGCTGGCTATCTATGGGGTTAAAGTAACTTTTACACAGGCAGAGGTAGTGAATCGCATCGAGCATATTCGTTTTTCCGGCGCCATTATTACCCGTAAACACATTCACAGTTTCCGAGAAGTGGAGATCTGCATCTGTATAATTCTTGAAATTTAGAAGGGTAATATTTTTTAACCACATAAATATGTCACAAATTTACCGTTTTTTAACTTCTTAAAACCCATTGTTTAAAATAAACGTTAATAAGATTTAAAAAAATTGTACTTTCATCGCAAGGAGAAATCAATGGTTGCACAAAAAATGTTAGAAGGAAATGTTCTATGGTCTTATGATCATGAACTGAACAACGATAAAAATTCGAACTGGATTAAAAAAATCGCTGATATATTTTCGTTTTTAAAGCCTGTTCACAATCACGAAGGCGACATTTTATTAGCTTCTAATGGCATCTTTATTACCGGAGATGAACAACTGGAGCTTCCGTTATCTCATATAGAAGAGGTTTATATGGGCTTCGACGATTTATTCCCAGCTTCGTCAGCCAAAAACTTTGGTGCATTTTGGCAGCCGATCAGAATCAGGTCTATTGTGAGCAACGCTGAAAGCCAAACCGTTTACCTGGTCATTAACCACACCGGAATTTTTAGCGACAACCAAACCTGGTTTAATACACTAATTAGCTTGTTACGCTAATGATCGTGATGGTTTTACGATCTGAACGCCTAATTAACTAATGTTTAATTAAATACTTCAAAATAAAGGTTGATACTTTGATTGAAAAATGTATTTTTGCAATCTTAAATTTTTTAAACAAACATGTCTACAACAGATAACCAGACAATTCAACCAACTAAAAAAGGTTCATTTTTACAAGAGAATAATAAGAGCTTACTGTTTATTGCAGGTGCTGTAGTTTTATTAGTTTTAATATATCTTTGGTATCAAGGCGTGTATTTAAAAGGTCGTGCTGAAGAAGCCGCCAGCAAAATGTACAAAGCAGAGCAATTTGTTGGAGTAGATTCATTATCGAACAGAGCAGTTAAAGGAGAAGGTGGTTACCCAGGCTTTGAGCAGATTGCTAAAGAATACGATAACACAAAATCGGCAAATCTAGCTAACCTTTATTTAGGTGGTATTTATTTACGTAAGGGCGAATATAAGCAAGCCATAGAGGCTTTAAGCAAATATAGCGCTACTGGCAGCCCGGTTGCAGATCCATTGGCTTTAGGCTTATTAGGTGATGCTTACAGCGAATTGAAAGACTATAAACAAGCAGCAACCTATTATAAAAAAGCGGCTGATAAAGCGAGTAAATTTACTTCACCAATGTTCTTAAAAAAATTAGGATTGGTTAACGAAAGCCAAAATGATTTCAAAGGTGCTGTTGATGCTTATACTAAAGTAAAAACGCAATATCCAGAGAGTGCAGAAGCACAGTTAATTGATGCCTATATCGCAAGAGCTCAGGAAAAAGTTAAATAACACTAACTAAAACATATTTACAGAAAAGATCATCGAAAGATGGTCTTTTTGTGTTTAAAGCTTTTCGTAATTGCAATTATTGATCTTTCGACTAAGTTATCAATGACATATTCTTATAGAAAGATCATCATCTCGACTGGAGCATCGCGGAATGGAGAGATCTATGAGCCAGATTAAATTGGAAAATAGATTTAGCTTCGCTGAGCACTACGTGGTTCTCGACTGCGTTGCACTCCGCTCGAAATGACGACACACCGAGACTATTCATTCTATTTCGTACTTGGTAGCTCACCAAACGACAGATGGCCTCATACCATAACCATTATCTTTTTTTTGGAAATCAGGTGCAGATGCTTTTAGGTTACTGCAGCCCCGCTCTCCGTTCCTTCCGATGAAAAATCGGAACCACTGCGATCAGGTTTAGGTGGCACAGGCAGTAATGATATTTTGGGATGCATGGTGTAGAGAGAGAGGCAGTTGCCTATTTATTTACCATATAAGGCATTTAAGGGCATATAAGCTTAAATGTTCTTATATTTACTTATATGGTTATATATTTAGCTAATAAAAGATCCTTCGCTAGACTCAGGATGACAGCAGCTTGATCCGTTCCGTGATAACGTTTACATAGAAGATGTTTTAAATCAGTTAAGATGCTGTAATTACACAACAGGTATTGGACTAGAAAAGAAATTTATATAAAACTATGTAATTCTACCTCGAATAGAAGCATAGACACTGCGTTTTAGACCTGATTGAAATGGAAAGCCCACAGCGTAGCGAGGACTTGTAATAGAAAGCAGGGACAAACATTAAAAAGAGCTTCTGCAATTGCTCTTCAAGCAATCTTGACCACACTCCTTTTTTTTACAGATTTAAATTGTAAAAGATCCTTCGCTGCGCTCAGGATGACAGCATGATTTACACAATTAACCATCTATTTATTAAAAGCCGTCATCGTATGAGCAGGCCCAATGGTAACGAAGCTCTTAATTAGCTCCACACTTTTATCGATTAATGCAGGAAGTTCTAACTGTTCATTTTTATCAAACAAACCCAATACAAAATCCACCTGCCTGCCTTTTGGGTAATCGTTTCCGATGCCAAAGCGAAGGCGTGCATAATTTTGTCCACCACAAACTTCTTCTATGCTTTTTAGTCCATTATGACCAGCGCTGGAGCCTTGCAGTTTTAATCTTAGCTTTCCGAGGGGCAATGCAAGATCATCAACAATAACGAGTGCATTTTCTGGCGCTATTTTCAGTTCCTTCATCCAATAGTTAACAGCCTTACCGCTCAGGTTCATAAAAGTGGTGGGCTTGATTACATGCAGTTTTTTGCCTTTAAAGCCAACCTCAGCATAATACGCCAAACGGATATTATCGAAGCTGCCCCCTAAACCTTTAACCAGTTCATCGGCAATATCAAAACCAATATTATGCCTGGTGTGCGCATACTCCGGTCCGATATTTCCTAAGCCAACTATAAGATATTTCATGGGGCAAAGATAAAATGTTTAATGGAAGATGGAAAATGGATTATGGAAAGATAGGCGATCAGCGCTAAGCGTTTGGCGGGTTAATCCTGGCAAATAAAAAAAAGCGTCCCGACTTAAATCGGAACGCTTCATCTTAAAATCAGGAAATCCTAAGAATCCTGATTATTTTTTACCTTTAGCAGCTTCAGTTTCTGCTTGTTTTAATGCTCTAGACATTGCAACAGAAACGATCGTATCTTCAGGAGTGTTAGTGATTACGTATTTATCACCTTTAAGGTCACGAACACGGAATAAACTACCAACTTCTAATTTCTCTAAGCTTACTTCTACGTTTTGTGGCATATCAGCTGGTAATGCTTTAACACGTAGTTTACGTAATTTCTGGATTAATTTACCCCCCATTTTAACACCTGGAGAAGTTCCTGTTAATTTAACCGGGATCTCCATAACGATTTCTTTCTCGTCGAATAACTGAAGAAAATCGATGTGCATTAATACGTCGGTAAGTGGGTGATATTGAGTATCTTTAACGATAGCTTTAGTTTTAGCACCGTTTACATCAATTTCCACAAAGTTAACTTCCGGGGTATAAATAACATCTCTTAAATCAGCAATAACTACAGCTAAGTGTTGTTGCTCTTTTCCACCATACAATACCGCCGGAACTTTACCTTCGTAACGAAGTTCCTTGGCATCGCGTTTCCCTACGTTCTCTCTTGGAGAACCGCTAATTGCGATTGTTTTCATTTTTATTTATATTTATTTATTAGTAGTCAGTTTAAGTATCAAGTATCAAGACCTTAAGCCTTAAACCCTCTACCTTCAACCTTATTTAAACTCTCTTTATCGCTTCGCGTTTGGCGGCTGGCGTTTTAACCGCTTATCGCTAAACGCTTTGCACTAAACCCTAAACAGATCACTAATCGACCCATGTTCGTTTACATTGGCAATTGCCCTTGCAAATAAACTGGCCGTACTTAGCACCCTAATTTTCGGACTTTCCTGTTTTAATGGAATTGTATCCGTAACGATTAACTCGGTTAATACCGAATTTTCTACCGTTTCTACTGCTTTGCCAGATAATACAGCATGTGTACAAACTGCTCTTACACTTGCGGCACCATTTTCCATAATCAAAGCCGCAGCTTTTGATAAAGTTCCTGCAGTATCGCAAATATCATCGATTAAAACCACGTCCTGTCCGGTTACATCACCAATAATCGACATGGATTCGATTTCATTTGCACGTTTACGGCGTTTATCGCAAATAATTACTTCAGCATTAAAAAACTTGGCAAAAGTACGTGCCCTGTATGAACCACCCATATCTGGCGATGCAATAGTTAAGTTTTTTAAGCCTAAGCTTTTGATATAAGGTACAAAGATTACCGATCCATCTAAGTGATCAACCGGGATATCAAAGAAACCCTGTATCTGTGCAGCATGTAAATCCATCGTCATAATGCGGTGAATACCTGCCGATTTTAATAAGTTAGCCACCAATTTGGCACCGATTGCTACACGCGGCTTATCTTTCCTATCCTGACGGGCTAAACCATAATAAGGAACAACTGCTGTAATATAATGTGCCGATGCTCTTTTAGCCGCATCAACCATAAGCAAAAGCTCCATTAAATTATCGCTGGGCTGATAAGTAGACTGGATTAGAAAAACATCACTACCACGGATTGACTCATCAAAGGAAGGTTGAAACTCGCCATCACTGAATTTGTGAATGGTTACGCTACCAAGTGGCTTGCCGTAATGTTCGGCAATCTTAAGTGATAATCCTTTAGAACCTGTTCCGGAAAAAAGCTTTACCGGGTTAAACTGCAATGGCATGGGTTCGTGTAGTTACGGTTAAAAAAAATCGGATCATGTCTATTTAAAACATGATCCGTTATTAAATTTTAGTTGTCCGACCTGGATTCGAACCAAGACAAACGGTACCAAAAACCGTTGTACTACCCTTATACTATCGGACAAGCTTTCTCAAGGATATTCTCCTCGAAAGGGAATGCAAATGTAGGAACCTTATTTTAAATATGCAAGAGTGATTTTAAAATATTTTTAATTTCTTTCCTGCTGTTTCTGTTTGCGATGCAAAGATAAAAAAATCATCATATAGCGTGCAACATTTTCTTTTTTTATACGACTTTTTTTACTGCTAACCACTTAAATCATTTATTATCAAAAGACTAAAATTAAACTATGAATTACTCAAGGATCAACACCATTGGAGGCTGGCTGTGTTTTATTATTGCCGCACTCACGTACATCTTAACTTTAGATCAATCTGTAAGTTTCTGGGATTGTGGCGAATTCATTTCTTCTGCTTTCCGAATGGAGGTGGTTCACCAGCCTGGTGCCCCAATAGTTTCTATGATCCAAAGGTTATTTTCAGCGCTCGCTTTAGGCGATAAAACCAAAGTAGCCTACTTCGTTAATATATCTTCTGCACTTGCAAGTGCTGGTACGATCCTCTTTTTGTTCTGGACCATTACGGCACTGGCCAAGAAAACGGTAATTAAAAAAAGCGAGGAAATCACCAATCAAAAAATCATCGGGATTATGGGCGCCGGTTTGGTTGGGGCTTTGGCCTATGCTTTTTCTGACAGTTTCTGGTTTTCTGCAGTAGAGGCCGAGGTTTACGCCATGTCGTCGCTTTGTACAGCCATCGTATTCTGGGGCATATTAAAATGGGAATCGCAGGCTGATGAACCAAAATCAGACCGTTGGTTACTTTTTGTAGCCTACATTATGGGAATTTCCATTGGCGTACACATCTTAAATCTGCTTACCATCCCGGCTTTAATATTTGTTTATTACTTTAAAAAGAATCCATCACCTAATTGGCAAAGTATTTTAAAGGTATTTTTTGTTTCAATTGCTGTGCTGGCAGTGGTTCAATTTGGCATCATTCAATACATAATATCTTTTGCCGCAAGCTTCGATTACTTTTTTGTCAACACCATGGGTTTGGGCTTCGGAACGGGCATATTGTTTTTTGCAATGCTCATAATCGGCAGCCTGGTTTATGGCATCCGTTATTCTATCCTTAAAAATAAAAGGATTTTAAACCTGGTGATGTTATTTACCGTTCTATTACTATTTGGATATAGCTCTTTTGCGCTCCTGATCATCAGGGCACAGGCTAAACCAAATTTGAACAACTATAATGTAGATAATGTATTTTCTTTCTCGAGGTATGTGGGTCGCGATCAATACGGCGACAGGCCCCTGCTTTATGGAGAGAACTACAATTCAGAAAAAATAGGAATTAAAGAAACGGGCAAGATTATCCGCAAGGGCGATAAAAAATATGAACCTGCAGGAACCAAATCGGAATACATTTTTGCCGATAAAACTTTACTGCCGCGTATGTACAGCGATAAACCAGAACATATTAATTTTTACAAAAATTATATGGGTTTTGATGATGAACATAAACCTACCCTGCTGGATAACCTAAAATACATGTTTTCTTTTCAGACCGGGCAAATGTACATGCGTTATTTCATGTGGAATTTTGTAGGCAGACAGGATAATGAAGATGGACAGTTTGCTGGAAAAGACGGAAATTGGCTTAGCGGCGTAAAACCATTGGATGCCATCAGACTTGGGAGTCAAAAAAACCTTCCGCCATCCATCGTAGAGAATAAAGCATACAACAGGTTTTTCTTTTTACCTTTAATTATCGGTTTAATTGGCGCCATTTGGCATTTTAAGCGTAACCAAAAAGATGCAGGCATTATCGGTTTGCTTTTTGTATTCACCGGGGTGGCCATAGTTGTTTATCTAAACTCTGTCCCTATTGAGCCCCGCGAAAGAGATTATGCTTACGTAGGCTCGTTTTATGCTTTTGCCATCTGGATCGGTTTAGGGGTATTTGGGTTAAAGGATTGGATATTTCAGAAATTAACACCTTTGCGTGCCAGTATTTTGGCTACCGTTATGGCTTTGTTTGGCGCTCCGATCATTATGGCCAACCAGGGCTGGGATGACCATGATCGTTCTGATAGCCATGTAGCGAGAGATATGTCTGTCAATTACCTAAAATCCTGCGCGCCTAATGCCATCTTGTTTACCTATGGCGATAATGACACTTATCCGGTTTGGTATGCACAGGAAGTAGAAAATATCCGCCCCGATGTGCGCGTAGTGAATTTAAGCTTATTTACAACTGATTGGTATATTGATGGAATGCGAAAAAAACAAAATGAATCTAGCTCCCTACCTATCACCTTAAAACATGAGCAATATGTGGAAGGTACGAGGGACATCATGTATTATCAGGATTATAAGATTGCGCAGCATATTGAATTACAGGAAATTTTAGACGTATTGCTATCCGATCATGACGAAGATAAAGTAACCATGACAGATGGTTCTAAATACAATGTATTACCTACCAAAAACCTTAAGCTGGCCGTAAGCCCACAACAAGTATTAGATACGGGAACCGTACCAAAAGAAGATGCCGGTAAAATAGCTAGCAGTATGGAATGGACTTACAATTCGAATTTTGTAACCAAAGGTACCTTGGCATTATTTGATATTTTAACGCACAATAACTGGGAAAGGCCGATTTATTTTAGCGGCGCCATGCCGAACGAGCAGTATTTGGGACTTAATAAATACCTTTATTCTGAAGGTTTAAACAAAAGGCTGCTCCCCTTAAAACCCGACACTGCAATTACACAGGATTTTGATCGCGTAAACCTGAAACCGATGTACAACAACCTGATGAATGTGTATGGTTTCGGCAACATGAAATATGCCAACCATTTAGACAGGCAATCTGCCGATGATGTAACCATGTTATCGAACATGTTTAATGGTTTATTAACCAGGCTAATTAATGAGGGTAAAATTGCCGAGAGCAAAAAAGTAGCAAATAAGTACTTTGAAGTAATTCCGGCTAAATTTTACAGCATGCGCCAGGTAATGAGCACTTATTATTTTACCGAAAACCTATATCGGTTAAATGATTTAAACCGTGCAAATGCCATGATCAAAAAAACAGCCGATTACGTAGGCAGGGAACTCACTCACCTGGCTGATGTTTCGGAGAGCAAAAATCAGCTATCATCAGAACAGGATGTGCGTTTCTACCTGGGTTATTTAGGCCAAATGGTAAAAATAACCGAGGCATTTAAACAGGAAAGTCTGAGCAAAAGCCTCGAAAAACAATATAACGATCTGATTGTAAGGTTTACTCCATTTGCTGCAGGATAGGCAAAAAACATTCTAAATTTAACCCATAGGCAGATTTAATCTTTCTGCTTATGGGTTTTTGCTTTCCAATAAATGAAAATCCTTTATGTTAAAGCCCTTAAGCCGTTAAAAATTGTTAAATCAATGCAAAAATTTACCTGTTTTATCGACTAGAATAGTTAATTTCGGCAGCATTTTTATGTGAAAACATTTTTTAATATCATTAAACAAACCAATGAATTATTCAAAAGTTAATAATATAGTAGGCTGGATCTGCTTTTTAATTGCTACACTAACTTACGTTTTAACCTTAGAGCCTTCTGCCAGTTTTTGGGACTGTGGTGAATTTATCGCCTCGGCATTTAGAATGCAGGTTGTTCACCAGCCCGGCGCGCCTTTGTTCTTAATGATCCAACGTTTCTTCTCTATTTTTGCAGCTGGAGATTTAACCAAAATTGCTTACTGGATGAACGTAGGTTCGGCTGTTTCGAGCGGAGCAACCATCTTATTCCTATTTTGGACCATAACCGCATTGGCTAAAAAAACAATATTAAAAGCTGGTGAAGAATTAACTACAGGCAAGTTGATTAGTATTATGGGTGCAGGGGCTGTTGGTGCACTGGCTTATACTTTCTCTGATAGTTTTTGGTTTTCGGCGGTAGAATCTGAGGTTTATGCACAGTCATCACTGTTTACTGCCATTGTATTCTGGGCCATTCTTAAATGGGAAGCACATGCAGATGAGCCAAGGGCCGACCGTTGGTTACTGTTTATTGCCTATATTATGGGTTTATCAATTGGTATCCACTTACTAAACTTATTAACTATACCAGCCCTTGCTTTTGTTTACTATTTTAAAAGAACCGATAAAGCAACCACTTCTGGAATTATCAAAACACTTATAGTTGGTATCTTAATTTTAGCAGTAATTCAGTATGGTATTATCCAATACTTAGTTTCGTTTGGTGCTTATTTCGATCTGTTCTTTGTGAATACATTAGGTCTTGGTTTTGGAACTGGTGTTTTATTTTTCGCTATTTTATTGATCGGCGCCCTGGTTTGGGGAATCCGTTATTCGATCAAACATCAAAAGAAACTATTAAACTTAGGTTTAATTTCAACCGTTTTAATCATTTTCGGATACGCCTCTTTCTCGATGATCATCATCAGGGCAAAGGCAGATCCGAATTTAAATAACAGTGCACCTAAGGATGCTTTCTCTTTCTTAAGTTACCTAAACCGTGAGCAATATGGCGATAGACCTCTGGCCTACGGACCGAACTATAACTCTGAAAGAACTGGTGTAACAGAGGGTAAAACCATCTGGAGAAAAGGTAAAGATAAATATGAAGTGGCGGGTAAAAAAACCGATTACGAATATAACAACAACACTTTACTACCTCGTATGTATAGTGATGACGCTAGACATGCCAGTTTTTATAAAGAATGGATGCACTTAGATGATAGCAAGCACCCGAACGTAGTTGATAATGTTGGGTTTTTGGCCAGCTACCAGATCGGTTACATGTATATGCGCTATTTTTTCTGGAATTTTGTTGGTCGCCAGAACGATGAGCAAGGTCAGGGCAGCGGATTTGAAGGTGAATGGATTAGTGGTATTAAGCCATTTGATAGCTGGTTACGCGGTGATCAAAGTCATTTACCACCATCAACTGTTGATAATAAAGCCTACAACCGTTTCTTCTTTTTACCGTTGATTATGGGCATAATCGGTGCACTTTGGCACTTTAAACGCAACCAGAAAGATGCTGGTGTAGTGGCCTTGTTGTTCTTTTTTACAGGTATTGCGATTGTATTATACTTAAATCAAAAGCCTTTAGAACCGCGCGAAAGGGATTATGCTTATGTAGGATCGTTCTATGCCTTTGCCATATGGATTGGGCTAGGGGCATTGGGGATTAAAGAGTGGCTGTTTAAAAAATTAACGCCAACGGCCGGGGCTATTGGTGCCACAGTAATTGGTTTATTGGCCGCGCCGGTAATTATGGCTGAGCAGGGATGGGATGACCATGACCGTTCTACAAAACTGGTTCCTCATGATATTGCTTTGGATTACTTACAATCCTGTGCACCAAATGCCATCTTATTTACTTATGGTGATAATGATACCTACCCGCTTTGGTATATCCAGGAGGTAGAAAATGTTCGTCCTGATGTTCGTATTGTAAACTTAAGTTTATTTGATACAGATTGGTACATTAATGGCTTAAGACAAAAACAAAATGAATCAGCTCCATTGCCAATTACCATGAAACCTGAACAGTATGTACAGGGCGAAAGGGATGTGATGCCATATGATGATTATAAAATTGCAGGTAGTGTTGAGCTTAAAAATGTAGTTGATTTATTGTTATCAAACGATGAGAGCGATAAAGTACCGATGCAAGACGGATCAAAATCTAACTTCCTGCCAACTAAAAACCTTAAAATTACGGTAGATCCTCAGCAGGTAATTAGTACAGGGACAGTATCCGCAGCTGATGCTTCAAAAATTACCACCACAATGGATTGGAAATTTAATAAAGGTTATGTTACCAAAGGAACTTTGGCGATGTTCGATATCCTGGCACATAACAACTGGAAACGTCCAATTTATTTTGCTTCTACTGTTCCTTCTGAGCAATATAACGGCTTGGATAAATATTTATACAGCGAAGGCTTAGCCTTACGCTTAATGCCGCTTAAAGCTGATACAACTGCATCAGAAGATAGACCAGAGCAATTGAACACGCCTGTTTTATATAATAATGTGATGAATAAGTTTAAGTGGGGAAATATGAAAACGGCTAAATATTTAGATCCGCAATCATCAGATGATACGTTCATTTTCACAAATCTCTTCAGTAGCTTAACCAACAGCTTAATTAAATCAGGTAAAATGGATGAAGCCAAAAAAGTGGTCGATAAATATTATGCGGTAATGCCTGATAAATTCTTCGGCATCCGTACAGTTGTCGTAAAATTCTATATGGCTGAAAACTTATATAAACTAGGTGAAACTGCCAGGGCCAATGAGATTTTAGACAAATCAGGTGATTACATCAATAAGGAATTGAATTACCTGGCTGATATTTCACAATCAAAAGGTTTAACCGGATCGCAGAATATCCAAACCGGCTTATACTATCTGGATCGAATGATTAAAACGAGTAAAGCTGCAGGACAGGATAAATTGAGCGATAAGCTGCAGAAAATCTTCAATAACCTTGAAGGCCGCCTATCCGTGTTCTTCCCACAGCAAGGTCCACAACAATAAACGGATCTATAAATAGATTATACAAGCAGCTGCATTAATTTGTAGCTGCTTTTTTATTTGCTTGCGCTCGTTTCTAACGAGCGCAGTAATAGCTTTACGATTTCATCGTAAAAGATGATATAAATTTAAATTTAGGATAAAATCGTAAATATGACCAACTATCTACATGCTCGTTGGAACAAGTGTGAGCAATTATGATTTTTCTGAATAAATAAATATTTTTATTAAATGTCAGATCAATACCAAGCAAGAGATCCGGAAGGCATCTATTTTTTAAATTTTACGATTGTTGATTGGGTAGATATATTCACCCGCTCATCTTATAAAGAAATTATTTTAGATTCATTAAAGTATTGCCAGTCTAGCAAGGGCCTTATACTGCATGCATATTGCTTAATGACTAATCATATCCACCTCATTGCATCTGTCGGAAAAAACATAAAGCTTTTTGAAATAATTAGAGATTTTAAAAAGTTTACAAATAGGGCGATTATCGAAGAGATTAACTCAGGAAATGAAAGCAGGAAAAAGTGGCTGCTGAATAAGTTTGAATTCGCAGGAAAATACCTTACAAGAATTGAGAATTATAAGGTTTGGCAAGATGGTTACCATGCTGTTGAATTAATCAGTCGAGATTTTACATTTCAAAAGCTAAATTACATTCATCAAAATCCAGTTAGAGCTGGAATTGTATCAGAGCCCGAACATTATATTTATAGTTCCGCGACTAATTATCATGGGCTTAGCGGACTAATAGAAATTGAATTACTAGACATTGATTAATATTTATTGAATGCTTGCGCTCGTTTCTAACGAGTGCAGCAATTGCTTTACGATTATATCGTAAAGCAAGCTAAATATACCGATAACTAACACCGTAAAATACGGTATCCTATTTACACGCTCGTTAGAAACGAGCGTGAGCACCCACAAAAAAAATCCCGTTTAGCATAGCCAAACAGGATTCAAGTTTATTTTAGTTAATGATTATTCGTTTACTACGCCCATATCACAGAATTTCTCAATCCTTTGCTCAATCAGCTTATCGGTTTTTAATTTACCCAAAGTGGCTAAATCTTTCACGATATATTCTTTTAATGTTTTACCCATCAACTCCGGATCCTGATGTGCACCACCAAGCGGCTCAGGAATAATGCCATCGATTAGTTTGTTGCCAAACATATCATCAGAAGTCAACTTTAAGCACTCAGCAGCTTTCTCTTTAAAATCCCAGCTTCTCCATAAAATAGAGGAACAGGATTCAGGAGAAATTACCGAATACCAGGTGTGCTCTAGCATATATACTTTATCACCGATACCGATACCCAAAGCACCTCCAGAAGCCCCCTCACCTACCACAATGCAGATAATCGGCACGCGTAGAACAGACATTTCCAGTAAGTTTCTGGCGATAGCTTCACCTTGTCCACGCTCTTCGGCTTCTAAACCAGGGTAAGCACCCATTGTATCGATAAAAGAGATAACAGGCTTATTAAATTTTTCGGCCAAACGCATTAAACGCAGGGCTTTGCGATAACCTTCCGGATTGGCCATACCAAAGTTGCGAAACTGGCGCTCTTTGGTATTTTTACCTTTTTGGTGACCGATAACCATTACCGTTTGACCATTTATGGTAGCAAAACCACCAACAATTGCTTTATCATCTTTAACCGTTCTATCACCGTGCATTTCAATAAAATCATCGCAGATCATATTGATATAATCAAGGGTTTGCGGGCGATCTGGATGACGGCTCATCTGAACCTTGTTCCAACCGGTTAAATTTTTATATAAGTTATTGGTAGTTTCATCTAATTTACCATCAAGTTCGTCCAAAGTGGCAGACATATCTACCTTGGTTTTTTCGGCAACTTGCTTAACCTTTTCTATCTGCTGAACTAAATCGGCAATAGGTTTTTCAAAATCGAATGATGTTTTTATTTGCTGCATAATTGAACCACAAAAATAAGTAATTATTTTTAGTTTGTAACCAACAGTTTTTCGTTTACGTTTTTACCGGAGTAAATCGTGTTAGCAAGGCTGCTAAAAGAGCGTTATAAATACGATTTATTTCTTTTTTTGGAAAGCAGTTTCAGTGGTTATTGGGTTGGGTTCCGTCCTGCTCTTCCTCCTCCCGATGGAAAATCGGGATCCGTCCGATCAGGTTTAGATTACACCTGTCTTTGCAGCTACGAGGGGTTTCCGTGCCATTGCCTAAAAGAAGTCCGTGAAAACAAACAAGAACCCTGACAAAAAGATTATTACCGGATGATAACCAAACGTTCCGAACGGAACATAAACGCCAATTATACAATTGGCTACCCACGAATCGTCCCACTAGGACGATTAATTTAACCGTTTTTACCACGGGTACCCAAAACGTCCCACGGGGACATGTCATAGGTAGCAGAAAAATACATTTCATGTTTTTAGTTCCGTAGGAACGTTTCACGTTTTTCAAAAAGAAAAATATTTGACCACCATGCCGGGTTTCCGTGCACTGCCCTAACCTACCTAGCCCTGATTGAAATGAAAAGCCCTCAAACGAGGCACGAGTGAGGACTTGTAATGTAAAGCAGGATTAACGATAATCATTGTGCTGCCTCTGCGCTCCAAAAAAATAAAAAAAGCAGAACACTTGAATCAAAAAAAAGAGTTCCGTGAAGACACGGACCTCGGCGAGGAGAGTTGACAAATTAATAGCAATGTGCACAGAAAGTTGTCAACTCTAAAATTTTAGAATTTAGCGGCTTCGCCCGGTTTAGGCAATGCTTTTCTAATAAACTCGCGGATATGGTTATTTGCCATTTTCAGATCATCTTTACGCAGGTACATCATATGCCCGCTACGATAACCTTCCCAGCTCATACGGTCTTGCAGTTTACCCGCAGCATCTAACTGCCACATGCTATATTTGGCATTAAAATAATCGCAGGCGCCATCATAATAACCCGATTGCACCAATAAATGTAAGTACGGGTTTTGCGCCATAGCCTGGCGGAGATTATCTCCGGTCTGATCTCCGGATTTATCCCATGGATACACAGAACCAAACATATTGTATTTCAAATCGGTTTTATAGTTTAGCTCGTTGCGGATGTACATGTTGATAGCCGGTGTAAAAGAATGTAGCCAGGAGGTGAGTTCAGCATTGTAATCAGGCCCTTCGCCAGCGCTCATTTTATCTATACCCCTATAACGCGAATCTAACCGGCCAACAGTGAAACCTTTATCCCTCAATAGTTCTTTCCAAAAGAAATCGGTTGGTACATTAAGGTTATAATCTAAAATTACTTTTTCGGAAATGCCCGAGTAACGAGCCATTTTTACTGCGATTGCTTTCTTTTTATCCACACTCAACATTCCTCCCTGCGAAATGGCCGGGATGAGTTCGTTAATGGTAAAACTTTCCACTTCAGGAAGCATAGCCGTTAAGTCTTTATTTTGTAAATCGGCTGTCAAAGCTTTATGGTACCATGCGGTTGCTGCAAAATACGGTAAACGCAAAGCTGCATCAACAGGACCGCTGCGCTCAATACCCAATTCGGTTGGCGAAACCAATACCACACCATTTAAATACATCCATTGACTGTTTTGCAACTCTAAAGCTAAACCTGAAACGCGTGTAGTGCCATAACTTTCGCCAATTAAAAACTTTGGCGAAGCCCATCGGTTATTACGGGTTACAAAAGTATTAATCCACTCGGCCAGGTATTTGATATCGGCACGTACCCCGAAGAATTTATTGGTTGGAATATCTTTACTCACCGCTCTGGAATAGCCCGTGTTAACCGGATCGATGTATACAATATCTGCCACATCTAAAATAGAATATGGATTTTCTTTATAACCATAAGGCTGTACAGGATAACCTTCGTCATCAATATTCAAAACCACCGGACCGGTATAGGCAATGTGCATCCACACCGAAGCAGACCCCGGACCGCCGTTAAAAGAAATTACTAAAGGTCTTCTATCCCGGTTTTGTACATCACTTCGTTCGTAATAAGTATAAAATAAACCAGCAATCGGTTTGCCATCCTCATCCCAAACCGGTAAGGTACCGGTAGTAGCTTTATACGGAACAGCTTTGCCATCAATATTTACCGAATGGTTGGTTACTACCGAGCTCTCCACTTTAATGTTCCTTTCATTTGCCGAAGATTTAGCGTCTTCATTAACAGTAACCTGCGCAGCAGTTACATTTTCCTTTGACTGACTTTTTCTTGGTGCTTGCTGTGCATGTGCAAAAATACCCATGCTTAAAAATGTAGCGAGTATAAATCTGAATTTCATTGCGTTTGGTTTGGTTGCTAAATATCAAACTATTGTAGCGTTAATCAAAAAGCACATTATAAATGTTACCATAAAAAGCCGATACTGCACCCGCAATACCGGCTTTTAACAAGTCTTAATGATTTTACACGAATAACCAGAGATGGATAAATGACTGAAATTAATTACTTCAATGTTGTTTTACTAAAAATATGGTATTCTCCAGGCGCTAAAGTCCGCGTATAATTGCTGGTGCTTAAATTAATACCGGCACCAACCGCATCAACCCAAGCTCCAGTCGTACCAAAATCGATATTGGCCGTTTGGCTCACTACATCAAAATTACCTACCACCACAACGGTATTAGTGCCTTCTGTTAACTTGATATATTTGATGCCGCTGGCAAGATCGTACGTTGAGTTAGTTGAGTTAAAAATACTGTTATTCTTTTTCAACCTGATGAATTTGGCATAAGCATCATACAATGCCTTGCGGTTAGAGTCGCCATAATAATCCCATTTAATAGGTTTTTCGCCAGTTCTCCCATTAAAATCAATATTAATATCATAACCCAGCTCCCCAAATTGCCAAATCATTTTAGGTCCAGGGATACTGAATAAAAAGGCTGCCACAAGTTCTTCTCTTTTTAACGAGGTGGCCAGGTTTCCCTTAATTACATAATTTCCAGACGCGTTGCCGTAAGTAATATTCTTAAAATTTAATCGCTCCTCATCGTGACTTTCGCCATAACCAACTAAATTTTCTGATTTAGCAAAGCCATGGTTGGCATAAAAACCCCATTGAAAATTGGAATTATCCAACCAGCCCATCGTAGCCTCATTCATGTTATAATTCATATTATTCCAAAGCATCATACCATTATCTGCCAATACCTTTTCTTCAGATTCTTCTGCAAAGTGCTCCAAAATCACATAGAAATTAGGATCCAAACTCTTCATGTAGCCATTATAATCTTTCCAAATGGCAATCCGGCTGGCATCGTACAACCTGAACTGTGCATCATCTGTTGATTGCTTTTGCGTAAAACCCTTCGAAAGATCGAAACGAAAACCATCAATTTTGTATTGCTGCATCCAAAACTTCATTACATCTTTCGAGAATTTCCTGGTGGCCGCACTTTCATGATTAAAATCGTAACCTACATTAAACGGATGTTTGGCATCTACGTTAAACCATGGGCTATTTGCTGTAGGTTTTGAGCCATCGAAATACAATTGCACCATTGGCGATTGACCGAAAGAGTGATTTAATACAATATCCATAATCACGGCAATACCACGGCCATGGCACTCATCAATAAAATTCTGTAATGCGGTTTTGGTACCGTAATATTTATCTGGCGCAAAATAAAATGATGGATTGTAACCCCAGCTTAAATTCCCTTCAAATTCATTTACAGGCATTAATTCTATTGCATTGATTCCCAAACCCGTTAAATAATCGAGTTTGGCCAAAGTTGATGCATAATTATGATCAGTGGTAAAATCACGTACCAATAATTCATAAATGACCAGGTTATCTTTTGCGGGACGGGAGAAACTTGTGTTTTTCCAGGTATAAACCGGCTGATTGGCTTGCATTACACTTACTATCCCAGTTGTTTTACCAGTTGGGTAGGCTTTTAAATTGGGGTAAGTTGCTGCACTAATGTACTTATCGTTATCAGGATCAAGTATTTTCTCGCAATAAGGATCGGCAACTTTTAGGTTTCCATCTACATAAAACTGATAGGCATATTCTGTATTCGCATTTAAATTATTGACCTGAATCCACCAATAATTTCCATCAGGGGTATTTTTCATGGGTAAGGCAGTGGCAGACCAATCATTAAATTCACCAATCAAGGATACTGATTTTTTTCCGGGTGCATAAAGTGTTACCATAGCTGATGTGCCGTTATTGGTAAATACCACACCATCTTTGGCCCCTGCTGGCAGATCGGCTTTTTGACCAGTTTGTGTAGGTTCTAAACCACCATCTGATGCTTTTTTGCAAGCCGCACTAAATGTTGTTATAAAGAGCAATAGGTAAACAATCGTTTTGACTCTTTTTGTTTCGTGCAGACACGAACCAAGGCGGTTGAGGTAAATTATTTTTTTCATTTGGTTAGAGATTTTAAAGTTTAATACAGAAGTTCTTATTCTGGTTCTTGAAGACACAAACCAGGGAGATAGACTTATCCAACTCGGTCTGTGTCACCACAGACCGAAATATGAGTAATGGTCTTGTGAGGACACAAACCATGAAGCAGTATTTTAGACAGACCTGTTTTCTTCTACTCCAAGTTTTGAAGCTAAAACTTCGTCTGTTTTTTTTGGCTCCCGGATGAATACATAACAGATTATTGCAGCCAGGATCATCAATCCACCGCCTAATTGTACAGCTAAAAGCCTGTCGTTATTTAATACATTACGCATTAACCAACCGAAACCCAGTGAAGCGATAATTTCTGGCAGTACAATAAAGAAGTTGAAAATCCCCATGTATATTCCTATTTTATCTTTGGGCAGTGATCCACTTAACATGGCATAGGGCATAGAAAGGATACTTGCCCAGGCAATGCCTACCCCCGTCATGCATAAGTACAGCATGTTTTTATCGTGCACCCAGGCCACACTAATTAAACCTATGGCACCACAAATTAAACAAAGGGCGTGCGTGGTTTTACGGCCCAATGCATCGGCAATTTTAGGCAGCACCAGTGCAAAAAGAAAAGTAATTACGCTATAATAGGCAAGCGTTAAACTGCCAAAATCTGCGCCATGCGCGTAAACCGGATCGGCAGCATCTCTACCCCCAAAAACATTCACCGCTACAGCTGTGGTATAATAAAACCACATTAAAAACAGGCCTGGCCAGGTAAAAAACTGAACCAAAGAAACGATCTGCATCCTTTTTGGCATATTGGTCAAGGCATGAAAAATTTCTCTTGCACCACCGCCAAAACCTTTATTGCTTTCTTTTACTTTTTCTTTAAAATCTACATCCTGAGGCGGATATTCCTTAGTGGTAAGCACCGTCCATAATACAGCGGCAAAAAAGAAAAAAGCGCCGATATAGAAAGAAAATTTTACGTTTTCCGGAATATTACCCTTTTCTGCAGTATTGGTTAAATGGAATATATTGTTCATGATCCATGGTAACGCCGAAGCCACACTGCCCCCCAAACCAATCATCATACTCTGCATAATGAACCCGCGGTTCACCTGACTATCTGGTAATTTATCGGTAACAAAAGCGCGGAAAGGTTCCATTGCAATGTTTCCAAAAACATCTAAAATCCAAAGTAAACCAGCTGCCATCCACAGCACGCTGCTATGTGGCATAAAAATTAATGCAATACTGCTTACAATGGCCCCAAGCATAAAATAAGGTCTTCTTCTACCCCATTTTGGATGCCAGGTACGATCGCTCAGGTAACCTATTATGGGCTGCACCAATAAACCCGTTAAAGGGGCTGCCAAAAACAATAGTGGAACCTGATCGGGATGGGCACCCAGGTTTTCGTAAATACGCCCCATGTTGGCCCTTTGTAAATCCCAACCGAACTGAATCCCGAAAAAACCAACACTCATATTAATGATCTGTGCAAGTGTTAATTTGGGGTTCTCGAATACTGTTTTTAAGCTCATTTTGTTTAGTTTAAGCGTTTAGTGAAGGGCGCATGTCGTTATTTTCTATTGCTTTAATAAATTCTACGACAACTAGTGTCTCATTTTTCACCACAGAGAACGCAGAGTTTTGACACAGCGTTCACCGAAAATAAATATCCTTCGTGTTTCTCTGTGCTGTTACTTTGTGTGCTCTGTGGTTATTTTTAGTTTTTTCCGCTAAGCGCGTAACGCAAGACGCATAGCAAAAATCTTTAAAATTCTATCACCTGTGCACTAACCGGCGCCAAGGTTACTGGAATGCTTGTTCCTGCCGGGATATCTAATTTTTTATCGGTCAACAGTTCGGTAACGGGCGATGAACTCTTAACCTTTAAAATTTCTTCCGGAATTTTGATATTGGCGGTTAAGGTTTTTGTCCGATCGAAATTGGCTACTACCAATAAACGCTGTTTGCCAGTGTAACGGATAAAAGCATACATCCGGTTATTCATATTTCCGGTAACAGGCACTTCATAAATTTTGCCGTTAATTACAGCATCACTTGCTGACGTAACTTTTAATAATTGACTGTAATACGTTCTTAAATTTTGTTGTGCAGCATTTAATTTATGGCCATCAAACAAGCCACCGTTCATCCATTTCTGGTGGTTTGGCACACCCCAATAATCGAAAATGGTAGTTCGGTTATCATCTCCACCATAACCTTCCTGCCCTTTTCCCGGTTCGCCTACTTCCTGACCAAAATAAAGCATCACAGGTCCTCCGCCCAAGGTTGCCGAAACTACCATTGCAGGCAAAGCCAGCTCAGCCTTGCCTGCAAATCCGTCAGAAGCAATACGTTCTTCATCGTGGTTTTCTAAAAAACGCAGCATGCGATGGCCAAAACCGACACTTTCTTGCTGCCAAACGAAACCGATGTCTTTTACATCTGCATTTGGTTCGTTTTTGATCAGCCTTTTCAAACCATCATATAAACCTACTTTATCGTAGAGGTAATCAAATTTGCCTTCATCCAAATATTGTTTATAAACTTTTGGGTTATAGGCTTCTCCTATAAAAATTAAATCCGGATTTAATTTTTTAACCTGCGGGATTACCCAGTTCCAAAATGCAATGGGTACCATTTCGGCCATATCACACCTAAAACCATCAACTCCTTTATCGGTCCAAAAGATTAAAATATCGCGCATTTTTAGCCAAACCGGTGGAATGGGATCAAAATATTGTTTTTCGCCATTCTGATAATCTACGCCGTAATTCAACTTAATCGTTTCGTACCAATCGTCGTATTTAGGTTGTGCTGAAAACACATTATTCCCTGTTGCTTTTGCCGGATTCTCTTCAAGCTTACCATCCTGAAGTACCGAAAGTGGTGTTTTTTGTCCGTTTGTAGGCACCACTAAAGCCTGGCCAGGGATATAATAAAAATCATTCTTAGGGCTAAAAGCTACAGTTATATCATCATTGGTCCCAAAATCGATTACGTTTTTTGGTTTTGCACCAGAATGATAACTTCTGGCAACATGGTTGGGTATAAAATCGATCAGCACTTTTAAGTTTTTAGCATGGGTTCTTTTCACCAGTGCTTCAAACTCTTTCATCCTGTTTTTAATATCAACAGCAAGATCGGGATCTACGTCGTAGTAATTGCGGATGGCATAAGGCGAGCCCGCCCTGCCTTTCACTACGTCGGCATCATCAGCTTTAATTCCATAGGCAGTATAATCGGTTAAACTCGCATGGGCAAGTACACCGGTATACCAAATATAGTTTACATGGAGTTCTTTTATGCCAGCTAAGGCTTTATCGGTAATATCGTTAAACTTACCGGAACCATTTTGTTCGATGGTACCATAAGGGATATTGGTAGTATTCTTATTCCCAAATAAGCGGGGCAGTAACTGATATATAACGATCTGTTTATCGTTCATTTTTGTACGCTGTTTTTGTGCAAAGGATGATGTTGAAATAAATAAAAAGAAAATTGCAACAAAGCAAGCCACCGTTTTAAGATTGCTTCGCATTACATCTTCCATTTCACATTTTACATCTACAATCATACCAACTCGGCGTTATTTACTTCAATTTCGGCATTTCCAGCCAATTTATAAACCTGGTTTCTGATGCCGATTTCTAAATCAACACCTGCATTATTTTTGATATTGATGCTGTTTTCGGTAATATTTACTTTTAAAGTAGCGCCCCTGAAACCGATGGTAAATGAAAAAGATTTCCACTTGCCCGGCAAGAAAGGATTAAAATGCAATTTGCCATCTCGTACGCGCATCCCTGCAAAACCTTCTACCACACTCATCCAGGTTCCTGCCATAGAAGTAATATGTAAACCGTCTTCGGTATCGTTGTTATAATCATCCAGATCTAAACGCGCAGTACGTAAGTAGAATTCGTAGGCACGTGCTTCATCATTTAATTTGGCAGCTAAAATACTGTGTACGCAAGGCGACAATGAACTTTCATGTACAGTACGCGGCTCATAAAAATCGAAGTTGCGTTTTAATGTATCCAGGTCGTAATCTTCTTCAAAGAAATATAAGCCCTGTAAAACATCGGCTTGTTTAATAAAGCATGATCGTAAAATCCTGTCCCAGCTCCATTTTTGATTAATCGGACGATCGCTGGCCGGAAGGTCTTTTACCAAAATTTGCTCTTTATCTAAATATCCATCCTGTTGTAAGAAAATCCCCAATTTTTCATCTTGTGGATAATACATCTTTTCAATAATATCAGCCCAATCGGTAAATTCTTTTTGATCGAAGTTTAAACTTTTTAACAGGCTGTTGTATTTTTCAGGTTGTTGTGTTTTTACAATTTCGGCAGCTTCTGTTGCATATTTCAAACACCATGTAGCCAAAATATTGGTATACCAATTATTATTTACATTGTTTTCGTATTCATTTGGTCCGGTTACGCCAAGCATTACATACTGTTGTTTATCGTTGCTCCAGTTAACACGTTGTTTCCAGAAACGGGCGATACCGATCAACACTTCTAAACCATAATCTGAAAGATAACTTTCATCACCAGTATAACGGATGTAATTGAAAATGGCAAAAGCGATGGCTCCATTACGATGGATTTCCTCAAAAGTAATTTCCCACTCGTTATGACATTCTTCACCATTCATGGTTACCATTGGATACAATGCTGCACCAGCTGCAAAACCTAATTTTTCGGCATTTTCTATGGCTTTACCCAATTGTTTATGACGATAAACCAACAGGTTTTTACTAACTTCCTGTGGAGCAGTTGCCAGGTAAAAAGGCACACAATAGGCTTCTGTATCCCAATAAGTAGAGCCACCATATTTTTCTCCTGTAAAGCCTTTCGGACCGATATTTAAGCGATCATCTTTACCGGTATAGGTTTGGAAAAGCTGAAAAATATTAAAACGGATAGCCTGTTGTGCAGAAACATCACCTTCGATAATGATATCACTTTCTTCCCATTTCGCTGCCCAGGCTTCGCTTTGTTCTTTTAATAAAGTATCAAAACCCTTAGCAGATGCTTTGGTTATTACCGACTTTGTTTCTTTTAAAAGTGATTCTTTAGGATAATTTTCTGAAGATAAATTAGCCGCGATTTTCACCAAAGTAATCTCTTGGTTTGCTTTAACATGCACAGAAAAAGTTTGTCCGACAAATTTCTCTTTGCGTAAAGCTTCAGGATTGAAATCTAATTTCTCCGCGTTTTTATACAGTTCAATACTGCTTCCGGTACAAACTTCAAATTCGGTTTTCTTTGTTCTTAATTTGATATAAGCCTCTGTTCCTGAAATTTCATCAGCAACTTTATCCCAGAATTTTTCATCATAGTTGCTATCCTGATTTTTAACATCCCCATCAATAAAAGGCATTAATGTTAATTTGCCCTCAAAATTTAACGGGGTAATGCTATAACGGATGGCACCAACTTCATCATCAGCAATGCTGCAAAAACGGGTTGATTTAACTTTTAGGGTTTTACCACTTTTTAATTTGGCGCTGAAGGTACGTTCCAGGTATCCGGCATGCATGTTCAGCACCCGTTTAAAATCGCTTACCTCAGCTGTTGCCAGATCAAGGATTTCATCATCGATTTTTACTTCGATACCTACCCAATTTGCGGCATTTAGTACTTTGGCAAAATATTCTGGATAGCCATTTTTCCACCATCCCACCCGGGTTTTATCTGGATAATACACTCCTGCAACATAATTCCCCAGCAGGGTTTCTCCGCTATAAGTTTCTTCAAAATTAGCGCGCTGGCCCATACGTCCATTACCCAAACTGAAAATGCTTTCCGAAATTTTATTTAGATGTGGATCAAAGCCTTCTTCGATAATATTCCACTCATCCGCTTTAATGTAATTTTTCATAGCTAGTATTGAGAAGTGAGATTTGAGATATGAGACATATTGCCCTAAACCCTAAACCCTACACCATAAACCTATAAATTCTCTAAATCTTTAACTGTTAATTTGTCTAATCCGCTTACTACCAGATCGGCCTGGCTAAGCACACTTTTTTCGCCGATACCGATGGCTTTCATGCCACCTCTTTTTGCTGCTTCTACGCCTGCAACAGCATCTTCAAAAACCACACATTCATCTGGTGCGAAACCTAAAAGCTGGGCACCTTTTAAAAATACTTCCGGATCAGGCTTTGATTTGGTGACCATATTACCATCAACAATTTCATCGAAGAAATGAGCAAGGTTTGTTTTTTCTAAAATAATTCCCGAGTTTTTACTTGCTGAACCCAATGCCAGTTTATAACCTGCTTTGTGAATCTCGGTCAAGAAATCAACTGTTCCGGGCAAAACTTCTGCAGGTGTCATTTTGGTAATCATACCTACATACCAACTGTTTTTCAAAGTAGCCAATTCTTCTTTTTCTGCATCAGTCTTTTCTACATCACCCCAGGCCAAAATCTTATTCAAACTTTCTACCCTACTCACGCCTTTTAACTGTTCGTTCTGCTCTTCTGTAAAATCGAAGCCCATGGTATTGGCCAAACGTTTCCAGGCTTTATAATGGTAAACCGCAGTATCTACCAGTACGCCGTCCAAATCAAATAAACAAGCTTTGATTTGAGATTTGAGATCTGAGATTTGAGATTTGAGATTTTCTTGCATCTTTGTTATATTTTTTTGTATCAGGTAATCAGTATCAAGTATCAAGATATAAATCCTATATCTTAAACCCTCAACCTAATACCTTTTTCTATCTTAGCTCAAGCACCAATGTGGTCTTAGCAGGTACTTTAATGTTTTTGAATTCGATGTTTTCGCCGGTGATTACGTTTTTAGCGGAAGTAATTCCTGTTGTTCTTTCGGCAAAACGATCAGTATTCAGTGTTTTTTCTTTTTCTGTATTGTTTACAATAACCATTACAGTGCCTTTTGGTTCTGCATTGTAGCGGAAATAAACATAAATATCATCTTGGGGAACAAACTGCATTAATTTGCCTGTTTGTAAAGCCTGACTATTTTTGCGGAAATTGGCCAGCGTTTTAACAAAGTTGAAGGCCTCATTTTCTTTCTTGGTACGTCCATCAGCAACGAATTTATCTTTTTTGTCGCCCTCCCAGCCTCCAGGAAAATCAGAACGGATCAGCCCATCCGGATTGGAGAAGTTTTTCATCAGGATTTCCGTTCCATAATATAGCTGCGGAATGCCGCGCATGGTTAACAGGATACTCATGCCCATTTTATATTTATCGAAATCTTCGCCAACCATTGAGTAAAAGCGGCTCATATCATGGTTATCTAAAAAGATGCAGTTGGTATTGGGGTTTTTATAAAGAAAATCGTGCGCTAAAGTGGCATATAAACGGTTAATTCCATCTACCCAACCATTTTTGCCATTTATCCCTTCATAAATGGCATCTTTTAAAGTAGCATCAGTAATGCCTTGTAAATGGGTATCAAAACCACGATTAACGGTGTTACCACCTGTAAAAAAAGCCTGGTTCGCAACTGCAGTTACCAGTGTTTCGCCAAAAACAGATAAGTGCGGAAATTCTGCCTGAACTTTTAAAGCCCAATCGGCCATATAAACCGGATCGTTATATCCGTAAGTATCCAAACGTAAACCGTCAATTCCAGCATATTCGATCCACCAGATGTGGTTTTGGGTGAGGTAATTTTGTACATAAGGATTACGTTGATTTAAATCGGGCATTGTAGGAACAAACCAACCATCCAGCATCTGTTTACGATCTGCAGCTGAAGCATGTATATCCATCAAGGTCTGATCGCGATAACTGGTCTGGGTGTATGTTGGCCATTGGTTTAACCAGTTTTTCATGGGTAAATCTTTATAAAACCAGTGGTGGGTACCAATGTGGTTATGTACAATGTCTTTAATCACTTTTAATCCTTTGGCATGGGCAATCTCTACATACTTTTTGTAAAGTTCGTTTGTACCGTAGCGGGGATCTATTTTATAATGATCGGTTACTGCGTAGCCGTGGTACGATGCCTGAGGCATATCATTTTCTACTTCTGGTGTCATCCAAACTGTGGTTACGCCCAAATCTTTCAGGTAATCGAGGTGGTTAATTACCCCCTGGATATCGCCACCGTGGCGATAGTACATGCTATCGCGGTTTAATGCGGTTTCAGTTAAACCCTGAACCACATCGTTGCTTTTATCACCGTTCGAAAAACGATCGGGCATCAGCAGATAAATAAAATCTTTGTTGGTTACCCCCTGAATTCTGCCGGCACTTTTATCGCGGTTTTTTAATTCGTAGGTGTAAGTAAATATCTTTTTGCCGTTAGCTGTAAAATTAATCGGGAATTTCCCAGCTTTGGCCGTCGGAGCAATGGTTAAATCGAGAAATAAATAATTCGGGTTTTCAACTTTGTTAACCTTAACCAGTTTAACTCCCGGATAAGTTAAGGTTACAGTTGTATTGGCAATCTGATCGCCATGTACCAATAATTGCAGTTTAGGGTTATGCATACCGGTAAACCAAAACATCGGTTCGATACGCTCGAGTGTTTGGGCGAAAAGGCTATTAAAAGAAAGGATAAACAAAAGCGCAACGGTACTGCTTATCTTTTTAAAAAAAGTATTAGTATGAGGGTTAAATAGCAACTGATTTTTTTTAAGGGTATGAAGTCTGATCATGCTAAAACTTAAAATGCCCTACAGCAATAAATGCTGCAGGGCGGTATGTATAAACAATTAGTTTTTAACCATGGTGGCTTTTTTAGCGGCCACATCTAAAGTGATGGTATAGTTTCCGGCAGTGGAAACGGCAATATTATCTCCTCCATTTGAAAGGGCACCTAAGCTACCACCAAGGTTTGTACCCCAATCATGCGCAAACCTAAATTTGAAAGCGCCGGTAGTTAAAGTGGTTTTAATGGTATAAAAATTAGCTTTACCATCATTGGTTACCTTCATATCGGTATCATTGTCCCAGCCACCTAAGGTAGCGTCGCCAATAATCGACCATTCTTTAGGAACGCCGATGGTATAAGTACCTGCATTCAGATCAACAGTTACCTGTTTCACTACCGCATCAGGCGATTTAAGGTTATCGCCTGCACCAGTGCTGATCTTACCACTTCCAGCATCGCCATAAGCTACATCCCATTTTTTTGCAGGGGTAATTTTAAATTCGAGGTTACCGGGTGTGAACGCGATCATTCCCGTATAAATGCCATTGCTTGAAACAGAGATCAAACTATCAGCAGTGGATGGATTCCAGCCCTGATATGCCCCGGGAACATATATCCATGCCGAGGCAAGATAAGGCGTAGCGGTTAAGGTAATTACGTTTGAATAAGTTAGATCGTTTACTGCAGCACCCGATTTTAGCCTCACCTCAATCTGTGCCGCAGTTCCTACCTTTCCTCCCAGTGCCAAAATCATATTGTTTACTTCAGTAATGGTTGGTGCATAGGTCTTGGCAGTCACGGCCACTTCTCTTACCGGAGAAAAATTAGTGCCCTTTAAACCAAATTGTAAGCTGGTGTTTACCGGCACTATGTATCCGGTTGAAGTAGCAATCGGGTAACTTAAGGTAAATGCTGCCTGTGAGGCATTGGATTGTACCAGATTAAGTGTGGTTGCTGATGTTGTTAATGTTCCTGCAGGGCTAATATTTGAAACGGTTTGGGTTTCGTCTTTTTTACAAGACCATAGCGAAACCGCTATAAGACCAACTGCCAGGGTTTTGAGAAATATCGATTTCATCTCTTTTAAGATTAAATATTAATAACCAGTATTTTGAACCAAATTTGGGTTTGCAATCAGATCTGCTAAAGGAAGCGGATATAAATTACGGTACGCAGGCAAAGAAGCACCGGCTTGTACACCACCTTTGAAAGGCCACAAATAAGTTGAGCCTGTAAATTTACCATAGCGAATCAAATCTGTTCGGCGGTGACCTTCCCAGTATAATTCGCGGGCGCGCTCATCAAGATAAAAATCAACCGTTAACGCCGCTGCCGACACGCTTCCAGTGGCATTTCCATAGGCGCGTTGACGTACTATGTTTACATAAGTTAATGCTTGTGCAGCACTACCACCAGAACCACCACGGGCTACAGCTTCGCCGTAAATCAAATATTGTTCGGCCAAACGGAACAGGGGAAAATCAACCGAGCTAAAAGTTCCATTAAGCGAACGGCCCATGGCACCTGTAGATGTTATGTTTTTAAATTTAGTTACACGCAAACCATCTTTAAATACGCCTACCTCGTTAACTGTAGCTTTATCCCCTACAAATACGCCCCTTGTATCTAATTTCCCTAAAGTATCGGGAAATAAAGCAGGCAGGTTTTGGCGTGTTCTGTTTCCAGACCAGCCCCCATTTGGAACGCCATAATCTGCTGGGCTCCTTTTCATGTATTTATCGGTAAAACCTACTGCTGCATTAATCAAAAATGTTGTACCACCATAGTTGGTTCCGTTGATACCATCATAGTTAATGGTTAAAATATTTTCGGTATTGTTAAGATCATTATCAGCTTTGAACAGATCCATATAATTTGCCTTTAAGCTGTAACCTGCATTGATTACCTTACTCGAGTAGGTAATGGCTTCGGTATATTTAGCTGTTCCGGTGTACACCTGGGCGTTTAGGTATAACCTGGCCAGTAAAGCCCAATCAGCCCCCTTATCGGCACGTCCGTATTCGTTGGTACGCGCATCGGCCAAATCGCCTTCAATGGCTTTTAATTCCGATTCTACATAGGTAAACAAAGCAGCCCGTTGGATCTGTTTCGGATTTACCTTACCAATGGCATCATCCTCGGTAATAAACGGTGGATTTCCGAAAGCATCCATGAGTACCCAATACTGATAGGCACGTAAGAAACGGGCCTCCGCACGGTAGCGGTTAATTGCAGTGACATCGGCCCCGGTGATATTTCTGCTGGCTAATTTCTCAGGAGTACTTTCACGGAGAAACTCATTGCAGAAGGTAATCTGTAGAATGCTTCTGGAATACAAACCACGCAAAAACTGGTTATCAGGGGTCGGGGTGCCGTAATCCAGTTCAGGAATACCCACATCGCCCCAGGCGCAGATGGCCTCATCGGTCACCAACTCCTGTGATGACCAGAATAACCTTAAAAAATCGGCAAAACCTGCATTTAAACCGCCCACATCGCTGTTATCCGATCCCGATGGACTGGTAAGTGCATATGTTGCATATAGCTTAACTAAGCTGTTTTTGTAACCTGCCGGCGTTGCATAAACATTCTCGGCGGTTACATCATTGGTTGGTGTCAGATTTAAATCTTCTTTTTTACAAGCATTTAAACTGATTGCCAGGAAACCCAATGCTAATATTGTTTTAAATGAATTTTTCATTTCTCTATTTCTTTATTCAGTATTAGAATCCAACATTTAAGCCTAAAGTATAGGTACGTGGACGAGGGTAAAGGTTATAATCGATACCTGAAACCAGTTCCGGATCTATACCCTTATATTTGGAAACCACGAACACGTTTTGGCAGTTTGCGGATATGCGCATGTTTGCACTCCCGGTTTTCGACAGCTTACCAACATTATAAGATAAACCCAGGTTATCCATTTTCAGGAAAGAAGCATTTTTGATAAAATAATCGCTCAGGTATTGTACACCAGAACTTCCTGAGAAATTGGTTACATATAAATCTGAAGTAGAATTATTAAGAATTCCCTGGGTACTTAATACATTGTTCCTGATACCAAAGTTTGACGAAATATTGTCGTAAACGTAGTTACCGATATTGGCTCTTAACACTGTACTTGCCGTCCATTTTTTATAGGTAAACGAGGTATTGAAACCTAAGATTACTTTAGGATCAGGTGATTTATAGAAATACTGGTCTGCTGCCGAAATGCTACCATCGCCGTTCAGATCCTGATAAACACCTTCAAGTGGTTTGCCATCGGCATTGTATACCTGTTTATACACATAGAATGAACCCGGTAACTGATTAACCGCATTATATTTTAGGTGGATACCAGTACCCCCGGTAATATCGCCTGCATCAATTTTGAAACCTGAATTTGGATTTAAGGTTAGGTTGGTAACCTCTCTTTTATTGTACGCGGCATTGATGCCCAGTTCCCAACTGGTATTCTCTGTTTTAATGGCTACATAATTTAAGCTTACCTCAGCACCCCTTACATCCATATTGCCCACATTGGTTGTTAATACGTTGGTAAAATTAGTCCCTACCGGAATGGTTACAGTGCTTAACAAATCCTTGGTTTTTTTATAGTAAACATCAATGCTTCCATATAATCTACCTTTTAGGAAACCATAATCTAAACCAGCATTATAAGTGGTTGTGGTTTCCCATCTCAAGTCAGGATCATAACCTGCCGGACTATAATAGTTGTAGAAATTATTTCCTACCTGATACTGGCCATTGTTCGTACTGGCGTAGTATTTGGATAGGTAATCGTAATTGCCGATACCATCTTTATTACCCGTTTCGCCATAGCTTAAACGCAGTTTCAGATCTGATAGGGTTTCGCTGTTTTTCAAAAAATTCTCGCCGATAATTCTCCAGGTAAAACCTACTGATGGAAAATAACCCCAACGGTTGTTCTGGGCAAATTTAGAGGAAGCATCAGCCCTCATGGTACCCGATAAAATGTATTTATCGTTTAAAGTATAATTGAAACGGCCATAGTAAGAAAGCAATTTGTTCTGCTCAATTGAAAAAGGGAAAACAGGTGTGGTTAACAGTTCTCCGGTACCTTTGTAGGTGGCGAAGTTGTAATTGGTAACTGCATCGTCGTAATAACCGTAACCAGCTGTTACATCAAATTTACTTTTGATGCTTTCTACCGTTTTGGCATAACTTAAATAGGCTTCAGAAAATTTGTTCATCTCGGTATTTAACCGGTTTGAATATGATCCGCTGGTTGATGCGCTCTGTGCAGCATAGATGGGTACAATGGTACGTCCACGACCTTTGGAATAATCATAACCCACATTTACCACGGCATGTAATTCAGGTAAAAAATGGAAAGAATAGTCCAATTTTAAGTTACCAAAGCTTCTCGCAGCATTTCCACTATTATCCTGTTGCCTGATTAAGGCTACCGGATTGCGCGGTGCATTAGGATTAGGCACACCGTTAGAACTTAACCATTCGAAATAACCGCCATAGTTATTGTTGGCATAAACGGGTTGTGTAGGATCGAACTGAATAGCTGCACCAATGGCACCATCATTTGGATATTGCGACTGGCTTAAAGAACCTTTTAAGTTCAGTTCGGCTTTCAGGTGATCGCTAAAGAATCGGGGCGCAACAGATATGGCACCTGTAGCCCTTTTTAGTTTACTGGTAATCACCACTCCGTCCTGATCAAGGTACCCTGCCGATACACGGTACGGAACACCTTTTAGAGACCCTGCAATACTTAAATTGTTATCTGTAGAGAATGCGTTCTGGTAAATTTCATTCTGCCAATCCGTATTTGCCGTACCCAACAATGCTTTTTGGGCTGCACTACCATTTGCATTTACAAAGGCACGCACCTGATCGGCTGTAAGCACATTTACTTTTTTAGCAACGCTGGCAATGGAGTTATTGGTACTGAAATTGATCACAGGTTCGCCGGATGTCCCTTTTTTCGTCGTGATCAGGATTACCCCATTAGATGCCCTTGAACCATAAATGGCCGTAGCATTTGCATCTTTTAACACGGTAAAAGTTTCGATATCGTTAGGGTTGATCAATGAAAGCGGACTAGGTGCATTACCGATACTGTTACCACTAAATGGCACACCATCAACCACGATCAAAGGATCATTACTGGCATTAAGCGAAGCACCTCCACGGATGCGAATGGTACTACCGCCACCTGGTGCCCCACCTCCTGAAACGATGTTTACACCAGCTACCTTACCCTGGATTAATTGCTCAGGCGTAGTAATGGTACCTTTTTGGAAATCCTTGGCATTGACCGTAGTGATTGAACCAGTCAGGTTTTTCTTTTCAGCGGTACCATAACCGATTACCACAACTTCGTTAAGTTTCTGTGCATCGGGTACCAACTGAAAATTAACAGTTGCATTTGCTGAAATGCTTACGGCCTTATCAAGGGTTTGATAGCCGATAAAACTTGCAGATAACGTTATCGAACCATTCGATAATCCTACCAGTTTAAAATTACCATCGGCATCGGTCGAGGTACTTCTTGTTGTTCCTTTAACAATTACAGAAGCACCAGGTAATGGTAGGCCGGTTTCATCAAGCACCTTACCAGATACCGATCCGGTTTGTGCTTTTACCATTAATGCTGAAAAAACCAACAGCACCAAAAGCCCCTGTTTTAACAGGTAAAATACTCTCATATTTGAAGCTCGTTTAAGTATAAAAATTTGGTTAAATATTATAGTGATTTACACATAGGCCTAATTTACAGCTGTTCATGAGATTTCAAAATTTATTTAAAAAATATATTTCAGGCTAAAATTGCCGTAAGAAAATCAAGCTAAAAATCAGCTTTTCCACACAGATAAAAAAAACCATATTAAATAATTTTTAATTTTTAATTGTCTAAATATCAATTATTTAAAAATTACAAATTTAAATTTAAAGTGTAATTATTACACTAAGCTATTTTTACTGCTTTTTTCGGGAACGTTCCCGAAAAAAATAGATCAAAATTCTGTCATCTTTCGGGAACGTTCCCGAAAATCGTCAAAACTTCTGCGTGTTTTACACTAAGTGAAGAAAATTTTTGAAAATTTTGAGCTAAAAAACACCCCTGTTTTTGGCCTTTTTTTGTCTATTTATTAGTCGAATTTCGCTTGATTATTTTGGATGTTAAAACCACCTCATTTGGCCGGTTTTTATTGGCTTGATCATCCAATACGGTAAACAGTAATTCAGCTGCTTTTTCCCCTATTTCAATAGCGGGTTGGGTGATGGTTGTAAGTGAAGGATTTAACAAAGGAGCAATTTCCAAACTGGAGAAACTGATCACCTTTAAATCATTGGGAATGTTAACATTAAGATCGTAGCAGGCATAATAAGTGGCAAAAGCCAAACGCTCTACCGAGGTAAAAATACCGTCGGGTTTTAATTGCATTAAAGCCTCCTTAATGATCAGGCTATTTTCTTCATAACTGTTGCTGCAATCAACGATAAGATTTTCTTCAAATGTAACCTGATATTTGGCCAGTGCATCAATATAACCCTGCATACGGGTTTTACCTATTGATAAACTTTTATTCACCACCAGGTAAGCTATCCGCTTGCACCCCTGCTCTATTAAATGTTCTGTAGCCAGAAAACTACTGTCATAATCATTGGTAATTACCCTCGGGGTATCAATATCTTCGTAAATGCGGTCGAAAAATACCAATGGCAATCTTTTACTCCCAAATTTGTTGAGGTAATTATGATCATTGGCCTCGCCGGAAACCGACATTATAATACCATCGGCCCTGCCGTTATGCAAGTGGCGGATGAAAGTTACTTCTTTTTGGTAATCATCATCCGTTACATAAATTAAGATATGGTAACCATTTTCTCTGGCTACGCGCTCAATACCATGTATAGCCTGTGAGAAATAATTATTGGCCAATTCGGGTACAATAACTGCTATCGTTTTACTTTTTTGCTCCCTTAAATTACTGGCGTAATGGTTGGGCTGGTAGTTTAATTCCTTCGCCTTGGCCAATATACGCTCCTTTGTAGCACCATTAATGTCACTATTATCCCTAAAAGCCCGCGAAATTGTAGAAGTAGATAAATTTAACGCCTCTGCTAACTTCTTAATATTAATGCTGTCCATTTTTGGCTGTTAAACCCTAGTAGTTTGAATAAACGCTGTAAATATAAACTATAAGTCCGAAATATTTCACAGGCTTTAAAATCATGTTTGCTTTTTTAATGGTAAACCCGGCATACTACCGTAAATCACAGTCGGAAAAATAGTTAGTCAGCCCATTTTCTAAATTTTATAAATAAATATTCTTTTTTTTTAAAACAAAAAGCATCTTTGACGCATTAATAAACTATATGCGCAATCATTTGCAATTTCCAGTTGAAAAACAAACGATATGAAATAAAATTACAAAATGGCGAACAAGAAAATACTCATTGCCGATGACGACGAAGGAATTGTTGACGCGATAACAATGATTTTGGAAGTAATGGGTTATGTTGTTGAATTTACATATGATGGTGGAGCAGTTATTGACGCTGTAAAAAACAAACCAGACCTGATCATGCTTGATATCTGGATGAGTGGATATGATGGCAGAGATATCTGTAAACAGCTTAAAAACGATCCTCAATTTAAGGAAATCCCTATTTTAATGATTTCAGCCAGCAGGGATATCAGACAATCTGCGCTGGATGCTGGTGCAAACGATTTTATGGAAAAACCATTTGAGATGGATTCGTTATTGAATAGAGTAGAAATTTTGTTGAATTAGCTTGATACTACCCGAACCGTAACCCTGAATTTATTTCAGGGTCTTTTGAACGATGATTCTATTTGGAAAATTAATAATGATGAATCAATATTAACAGCATTGCAGTTAAATGGATCCTGAAACAAGTTCAGGATGACGAGCTTAAGTAAGGCCTACATATAGAATCTTAATGGTCAAATTTTCTGTTAATCAATCTCCACAAAATAAATCTTTTCGGGTAATTGCTTAAAAACAAACTCTGTTACACCACAAAGCCAAATTTTATGGTGCTTAAATTCTCCCCGAAACTGTTCCAGCAGATAGTCACCGCCACCACCCAAATTCTCTTCGCGTGCATACACAAGATGTAAAATTTCGGCATGATCAATATGCTCATCAGCCATTAATAATTTACATTCATTTTCAGCAGCAGCTACCCAGTTTAACAACTCATCAGCACCTTCTACCATTTGCAAATCTTCTGTTGCCCCGCCCCATTCGGGTATATCGGCATACCATTCGTGTTTTGCATTCTTATAAAAACGAATTGTTCTCTCCATATTTTGTAAAGAAAAAAAATCTAGCCCAATAATCCTGATAAAATTCACGAAATTTAGATCATTCCATGTCTGATTTAACTCCACCGGTTTTAAGAAAAATAATTCATATTGACATGGATGCTTTTTATGCATCTGTAGAGCAACGTGATTTCCCTGAATATCGTGGAAAACCTGTAGTGGTTGGCGGTAAGCCAGACAGTCGTGGTGTGGTTTCTACAGCCAGTTACGAAGCCAGGCAATATGGAATCCGCTCGGCAATGCCTTCGAGTAAGGCTTACCAGCTTTGCCCGACAGCCATTTTCGTATATCCTCGTTTTGATGCCTATACTGCAGTTTCGAAAGCACTCAGGGAAATTTTTAGTCGGTATACGGATCTAATAGAGCCCTTATCGTTGGATGAGGCTTACCTGGATGTAACGGAAGACAAACTCGGCATCGGCTCGGCTCTTGATATTGCACAATCGATTAAAGATGCCATTAAAAATGAGTTAAATTTAACAGCTTCGGCAGGTGTATCGATCAATAAATTTGTAGCCAAGGTGGCTTCAGATATGAATAAACCCGACGGCTTAACGTTTATTGGCCCTTCCAAGATCGAAGCTTTTATGGAAAAACTCCCGGTCGAAAAATTCTTTGGTGTTGGTAAAGTTACCAGTGCCAAAATGAAGGCCATGCAGATTAATACAGGTGCAGATTTAAAAAAACTAACAGAAGCACAGCTTATTGCTCAATTCGGGAAATCGGGAAGATTTTATTATAAAATTGTTCGTGGGATAGACGAACGGCCTGTTCGGGCAAACCGCGAAGCAAAATCGGTAGGTGCAGAAGATACTTTTTCAGAAGATACCAATGATGATGCCGTGATGCACGATCTGTTGAAACAGATCAGTGAAACTGTGGCCAAACGCCTGGAAAAACACCAGCTAAGTGGAAAAACCGTCACCTTAAAAATCAAGTTTGCGGATTTTAAACTCATTACCCGCAGCCGTTCCTTCGCCACACCGATTAACCAAGCAGCAGTAATTTATGCAGAGGCGATTAAACTTTTGGAAGAGGCAGCAATCGGCATAACCCAGGTCAGGTTGTTAGGCATTACCTTATCGCGCTTTTATGATGATGTGGAGATAGAAAAGCCAGAGAATAACCAATTGGAATTTGAGTTTTAGAACCACGAACCATCATTAAGGGATGACTTTTTCGGCCGAAGTCTGTCTCCTGATAGAAACATGCTGACAAAACCGTACGGTAAAATACCAACCGACAGGACTAAGCCGATCAGTTTTCATTTGGAGCGTAAGGTCTGTACAGCATATAAAGTTTCTTCCTGTTTTCCGCTTTTACGCTTCGCTGCCTCGTGCCTCGTTGCTGCAGGGTAACGCTTCAACCAGGGCTAAGCCAGTAATACGGTATTTCATTTTGGGGGTTTAGGGTGCACAAAACCTGGTTCCTAAACCCGACAATGGCGGCAGCACAATTTCATTAAGTTAAGCGCCACACAATTGTCAGTTTGAGCGTAGTCGAAGACTTCTTGAACTTTATAAATTGCTGGTAAGTACCCTTCAACTACGCTATAAATGACAGACTCCCCAAAAAAAATTCGTCATCTCGACTGTAGCGCAGCGAAATGGAGAGATCTTTTCAACCGAACTATTAAAACCTAGTTTAAAAGATTTAGCTTCGCTGAGCCTTCGGGTTCTCCACTGCGGTCGAAATGATTGTTATGATAAAAACAAATTTTATGCAGCTATATTATAGTTATTTTTATAGCTGGTCTGATTTTTTATAACTGCAGCGACT
>Ga0163162_10000347_pt1 | contig 42034 bp, 33 predicted proteins | sample S55metaG_FD_115310 | JGI IMG/M metagenome (GOLD analysis project Ga0163162, IMG submission 115310) | Switchgrass rhizosphere microbial communities from Kellogg Biological Station, Michigan, USA - S5-5 metaG | ecosystem: Host-associated > Plants > Roots > Rhizosphere > Soil | place: USA... | reverse complement strand
CACGTCCGGCGGGAGGAGGAGTGCTCGGAACTACAGCTACGCCGTTGGTTGCCGTAACGCGGTAGAGCAATGTTCCCTTGTTGTCAGGATCCAACGCGATGAGATGACCTCTCTTCGTACCTGTAAGCAGAACCCGCTTGCCGTTCGGCAGGGTTTTCAGGATTGGAGAATTTCCGATATCGAGGTCCGGACCCATCGGAGTTGGGCAGGCCTCGCTGCGTGGATTTCCGCACCCGCCCATGAATACATCGTTGGCGTCGGCCTGATACGTCCAAAGCAGCTTACCGGTTTTGATGTCGATGGCGACAATTGCATCCGTCGTCAAAGGAGAAGGAGCGGTCGTCGCGTCACCGGTACCAAAGTAAATAGCCCCGCGCACCGGATCAATTGTTGGAGAATTCCATACCGAACCACCGGCCGGGGCGTAAATCTTCACTCCGTTCGGATTCTGTTTAACGGGTTTCGGCTCGCCTTCAACGACCCAATACTTCCATACCTGCTTACCGGTATTCGCATTCAACGCCACGATGCTTCCGCGCGATGTGCAACACGGATAGTCGACGTTGCCGCTGGCAAATTCCTCGGATGAAGAAACCGGAACAATCAAAGTACCGTTATAAAGTTTGGTTGCGGCGGTAATGCGCGCCACCACGTGGGGATCCACTTTGGTCTTCCACAATTGCTTTCCAGTTTGCGCATCGACGGCATAAACGTTGGCGCGTCCATCGCCGAAATAGACGGCATATCGCGACGTGCCTTGTCCGGAGATCCGCCCAACAGTTACCGCGCCCCGAACAATCGCACCGTTTTCAAAGGACCAGTAGACGCATCCGGTCGCGGCGTCGAGGGAGTAAATGAATCCATTGTCACTTCCGACAAACACGCGGCCGGCAACGACCGTGGGTTGAGAACTGGAAGTCATACCGGCAGGCAGGCCAAATGCCCATTTGAGTTTCAATTGTGGCACCTGCGCGGCGGTAAGGCCCGCCCCGGCAGCAGTCTGAAAACGAGTATTGGCCGCATCCGCGCTCCAGCCATTCCATGCCGGACCTTGCGTCGGATTCGACATGTTCGGATTGCTCAGGCATTTGTTCGGCATATTCTTCGCATCGCCCGCTGCGGCGCTTCCCAGTGTGCGTCCGCTCATGAATTCTGCAATGACGCGCTTCTGTCCATCGTTGAGGGCCTGCGCCTGCATCTGCATGGAGCCTGTTGTCAGTGATGCGTAAATCCGCTCCGGCGGCATGTCGCGAATCATCTCACCGCTGGGGGCCTTCTCCGTTGGATTCAGATGGCAGAGTGCACATCCACGCGTCTGGAAAAGATTCCAACCGGTCTCGGAGCCCGGAGGCCCGCCACCCCGCTGACCGCCGCCCTGAGGAGCCCCGGCCGCTGGTGGGAGGGGAGGAGGAGCCTGAGTGGGCGGCGCTTGCGCTCGCATTCCGACAACACCAATCAGAACACCAAAGAGGACCGTCGCACCAAGTGTCAGTCGTTGAAAGTACCGATTCATTTGACTCCTCCGAGAACTGCTACTGGAACCCGGTGACGATACCACGTTGGAAATACAAATCAACCGCGATTGGCACGGTCACGGGCACACTTGTAATTGAGAACCGGAAAAGGCCCGGTGTGCAAAGACCATAAGGCAGGAAAACTGCCGCGTTCTGGTCCGGCGCTCCCATATTAGGCGTTGTTCCTGACCGGGGAAATTGGGCGATCTGGAAATCGAACAATTCCCCAGCCCATCGTTCCGAGTGCGCTCGGATTCGACTCCGCACTATAATCAGCGCGTGCTGAATGAAGATCTGAGAATTCTCTTCGCACTGGAGCCTGCCTGGACCGTCTCGATCAACGGGTCCGAATTCGTTCCGGCCAGCGCTGCGGAAATCGAGATCCATGATTCAACGATTCGATTCAAACGGCAAAACCGAAAAATTCTCGGCATCGACTGGTTACGTCCCAACGTGCCTCGTATTCGGACACACGCGGATGTCCTGACTTTCTACCCCGGCAGTATTTTGCCTGACAAAATAGAAACACGGAGGCGTCGCCGCGGCTTCCAGACAGAACTGGCAAGGGCGCTCGCCGTTTATTTTGAAACTCGACTCCCCATCAGGCAGTCTCTCGGACGATCTGGAATATATCCGCGATTCATTATTGGAAATCGCGCCGTGATCGCCGTCGACCCGGAGGAATCCACCCCCGTAATCTCCGGCATCATGCGGGCCGCAGTGGCGTGGTCCAGCCAGGTGGACGTCCGGCTCTCCGTTGTAGTACCGGCGAATCGCAGCCGAACTATCGTAACCCGCCTTCACTCCTTGCCGGCGCTGCGGGCTGATTTTGACTGGATGCAGTGGAATGGAGAAACGGTCGAACCTCTTGAAATGAGTCGGATAGATTGCGAAACGCATGTTCATGAATACCGCGAACCTAACGTTACAGCCGAAGTGTCGCGAATCTGCGCGATCGCTCCGGACCTGCTCCAGGCGGTGCCTCAAATTTCCGGAAATGCCGTTTCCATTCGTATGCGAGGACTCGAAGTGGCTCACGTGACGGAGAGGGGCACGACTTATCCCATGGGGGAACCGCTACAACCCCTGATCGCGACTCTCGCGAGCGAGCGCCGGCACGGCAGCCGTCATCCTCTGGCACGCGCTTACGAAGAGCGCTGGCTGGAGTCCAACTTAATTCGTCAGGTCAGTGATCTTTTTCCGGTTCGTCCCGGATGGATTTATCCGCAAGTGCCCAGTTTCGTGGGCGAGGATCGCAGCATTATTGATCTGCTGACAATCACGGCATCCGGAAGACTGGTCGTCATTGAAGTTAAAGCATCGGCCGATCCGGATCTTCCATTTCAGGCATTCGATTACTGGCTGGCTGTCGAACGGCATCGAAGGGCGGGAGACTTTCAGGCCAAAGGCTATTTTCGCGGTCTGGACGTTCGCGACGAACCGGCGCTTCTGATAGTGGTTGCACCGCTGCTGGCCTTTCATCGAAGTCTGGATGGACTCTTGAAAATATTGCCGCGAAATTTACCGTTCATGCAGATCGGGATAAATCAGTCCTGGAAGCGCGAGATCAAAATCTTGCGTCGAAAAGGGACGGTCGAGTAGGCTGAAAGGCGAGGTTCACTATGAAATCCACGGGACGGGCCATCATTGCCACCGGCCTGCTGCTGGTTACAACTTTTGTGCTCGCTCAGGGACCCAATCGGGATCTCGGCAACAATGTTCCCATCACGCCCGCACCACCATCCAGCCAATCCGGCCCTCCGGGAGCAGGCGCCATCACGCTCGACGTTAACCTGGTCAACCTCGATGTCGTTGTTATCGACAAGAATGGTAATCCGATCGGTGGAATGGAGAAGAGGCACTTCAAGATTTTCGACGACAACGTCGAACAGACCGTCACGAACTTCACCGCGGTGGAGTCTCCGCTTACCGTCGTCGTAGTTGTTGAATTCACTCAGTTCGGGCTTTATATCAGCAATATTTACCAGTCGATTGGTGGATTTATTGCGTCTCTCCGCGATAACGATTGGGCGGCACTCGTCGCCTATGACATCCATCCCACGCTGGTTACCGACTTCACGAAGAATAAGAACCTGATCTTTGAAGGACTGAAGAGCTTAAGAAACCCGACAACCTCGGAAACCGGCTTCTTTGATGCCGTGTACGACACCCTACAGAAACTGGATAAAGTCGACGGCAAGAAGGCCATATTTCTAATGAGCACCGGGCTCGATTCCATTAGCCGCCACACCTACAGTGAAGCGCTCAAGAAAGCTCAGGCGTCCGACACGATGATTTATGGCATCAGCATGACGCAGTTGTACAAGCTGTATTACCAGAACCGCATGAGCCAGGAATTGAATATCGAATTGCTGGCCGCGGATAATCAGCTGACTCAGCTGTCGGCTGCAACGGGTGGAACAACTTTCTTTCCTCGCTTTGATACGGAATATCCCTCGATTTACGAAGCCATGAGCCATCAACTGCGCAATCAGTACAACCTGGCTTTCATCCCGACGAACCAGAAGAAAGACGGCAAGTTTCATAAGATTAAGGTCGAGGTTACCGATCTGGACGTCAACAAGGATGGGAAGCTGGACGGATTAAAAGCGCATACCCGCCAGGGCTACTACGCACCACGGTCGTAATCGGCCAGGAGAGGGTCTGACCCATGTTCAATTCTCCATTCTCATCCGATCGGATGGCAATTGAGAATTGGGAATTGAACATGGATCGGATTTCCCCATCTTGAATCCGGTTCGTCTCCCCGCTGTCGCGGGGCGTTTTTATCCCGGCCATCCGTCCGCACTTTCCACGATGATCGAAAGCTTCATCGACCGGGCGTTGGTTCCCAGCCCTGCGATTGGAGTGGTTGTCCCTCATGCAGGATACATCTACTCCGGGCATGTTGCCGGCGCCATCTATAGTCGCGTCGCGGTGCCTTCCCGAACAATTATTCTTTGCCCAAACCATACCGGCTTCGGTGTGCCGCTCTCCATCATGAGCAAGGGATCGTGGCAGACTCCGCTGGGCGATATCCAGATCGATAATGAAATGGCAATCGCTTTGATGGCCGCGAATCCGGATCTGGAAGAAGACTCCGCAGCCCATCGCCAGGAACATGCGATTGAGGTTCAGCTGCCATTTCTTCAGCACGTCCTGCATCGTGCAGGCAGCCGCTTTGTACCAATCACGGTTGGTGTGTCGAGTTGGGATGCGCTGGATCGGCTGGGGAAAGCAATTGCCGAGACGATTCAACGCGTCGACAGGACCACTCTTATCATCGCGTCGAGCGATATGAATCATTATGAATCCGATGCGATCACACGCGTGAAGGATGCAACGGCCATCGAGCCGCTTCTAAAGCTAGACGCCAGGGGTCTCCACGAGGTCGTACGGCGTGAAAACATTTCAATGTGTGGCGTTGGCCCGACCACGGCCATGATTGTGGCATCGCGGATACTTGGAGCCACCCAGGCAGATCTTGTGAAGTATGCAACTTCTGCGGAGGTGTCGAAGGATTTCAATCGCGTCGTTGGCTATGCCGCGGTAATCGTTCGCTGACTACTTGCTCGAGGAGATCCTTTCGCTGAGTTCCCGGGCATGGGCCCGCGCATAGTTGACAATGTGTTCGTCACGATCGATCAGACCCAGCACCTCCACCATGCTTTTCGGATCTGCTATTCGACCCTGTTTCAACACATTCTCTAATTGATCGAGACGTTCCGGAATTCCCAGCCGGTCGAATTGGAGCGCCCATCCCAAATCGATGGCGATCGCCTCCTGGGTGATCAAACCTTCAAAAAATGTGACGAGCGCGTTCACATCCTTCATATCGGAATAATTGAATTCCGCTTCGCGGCGCCCGGCAGGCATTTCCAGAGTCAGGTGCTTCTTTCCCAGATCTGCAACTTTTCTTTTGGAGTCGTAGGTACTGGCCTTTTCCAGATACTTCGTCCCGGACAAGGCAGAGATGAACTGATTCTTACCAGCCGGAGACAACGCTATCGCGAACTTAAGTTCATCGTCGTCTCGACGCTTGAATCGCGCCTGACCAACAGCGGAAGGATCCAGCTCAATGCACAGCATTTCAAATTGGCCGCTGGCGCTTTCCCTGCAGTAGGTGAATTTTGTGAAGTTCTGCTGAATGGGCGTCAGCAGCATGAAGAGCATGGCAAGTGGAATCATCGGTGCCCCGCAATGGCTTGTTTCAGTCGGTTTGAATGAACATGACAAATCGCAACGGCCAGGGCGTCGGACGCATCATATGGTTCAGGTCGAATGTTGAGCTTTAACAGAGCGCAAACCATTTGCTGCACCTGCGGCTTTTCTGCCCGGCCAAAACCTGTCACGGCACACTTTACTTCCAGGGGTGAATACTCATGTACAGGCAGCTTCGCTTCGGCTACTGCCGCCATGCAGACACCGCGAACGTGCCCCAGCTTCAAGGCGCTTTGAACATTGTGGGCGTGAAATATTCCTTCGAAGGCGGCGACATCGGGCTGGAGTGTGGAAATCACTTCCATGATTCCACGATAAATGGAGTGCAGCCGATCCGAAAGTGGTTCCGACGGGCTGACACGAATCACTCCACAACTGACATAAACACAATCGGCGCCATCGCCCTCGATGACGCCGTATCCTGTTACTCGGGACCCGCTGTCGATACCGAGTACACGCATAGGATCAGGAGGTGGCGCTGGCCAGCTCGTCTTCCTCGATATCGAAGTTTGCGTAAACGTGTTGAACGTCGTCGTGCTCTTCCATGAGCTCCATCAATTTAACGACCGATTGCGCCGTCTTGCCTTCCAGCTTGATCTGAGTCTCGGGAATCATGGAGATTTCCGCAGACATCGTTTCAATCCCCTTCTTCTTCAGCGCTTCGAGAACCGGATCAAAGTTTTCGGGAGTCGTGTAGATTTCGTAGGTTTCCCCGTCGTTTTGGAAATCGTCGGCACCTGCTTCGATGGCCAGGTTCATCAGCGAATCTTCGTCCGCCTTTGAAGAATCGATAACGATATAACCCTTCTTTTTGAACATCCATGAGACGCAGCCCGACTCACCCATGTTTCCGCCATTCTTGGAAAACAGGTGACGGATCTCACTTACGGTGCGGTTGCGGTTATCCGTAACGACGTCGACGATGATCGCAACTCCACCGGGACCGTATCCCTCATAGGTGATCTCGTCGAGCTGTCCGCCGTCGAGTTCGCCGGTGCCCTTCATGATGGCTCGCTTGATATTGTCAGCCGGCATGTTGAGAGCCTTCGCGTCGGAAATGGCCTTGCGCAGACGAGGGTTGCCATCCGGATCGCCTCCACCGAAGCGGGCAGCGATCGTAATTTCCTTGATGAATTTCGTGAAGGAGCGCCCCCTCTTCGAATCGATCAAGGCTTTCTTGTGTTTGATACTGTGCCACTTGGAATGGCCGGACATAGATTCTCCTTAAGTCATTCTTTTTGACGGCCCACAGTTTAGCAAAGGTTGCTGGGATAACGAAAGGAAGGGGAACATAGGCAAAGTGGGAAATTGGTCCATGTTCAATTCCCGATTCTCATCCGATCGGATAGGAATCGAGAATTGAACATGGACCTCCCTTTTTCCCGCCTTTTACAGGCTGTAGTACATGTCGAATTCGATGGGGTGGGTAGTCATTCGGAAGCGCGTGACCTCCTCTTCCTTGAGCGCGATGTACGCATCGATCATGTCGTTGCTGAACACACCGCCCTTGGTGAGAAATCCGCGATCCTTGTCGAGGTGATCCAGAGCTTCGTCCAGCGACGCGCACGGATGCGGAATCTTCTTTGCTTCCTCCGCTTCAAGTTCGTACAGATTCTTATCCATGGGTTTTCCGGGATTGATCTTGTTCTGCACTCCATCCAGTCCAGCCATCATCATTGCAGTGAATGCAAGGTAGGAATTTGCCGTCGGATCGGGGAAGCGCACTTCGATGCGTCGTGCTTTCGCGCTGGTGACCAGTGGGATGCGTACGGCGGCAGAACGGTTACGAGCGGAGTAGGCCAGGTTGATCGGAGCTTCGAAGCCAGGAACCAGACGCTTGTAGGAATTGGTGCCGGGATTCGTAATCGCGTTCAGCGCCTTGGCGTGCTTGATAATGCCGCCGATGTAATGAATGGCAAATTCGGAAAGGCCCGCATAACCATCGCCGGCAAAGAGGTTGTTTTTCCCTTTCCAGATCGACTGGTGGACGTGCATCCCCGACCCGTTATCGCCGACAATCGGTTTGGGCATGAAGGTTGCGGTTTTGCCGCGCCGGTGAGCGACATTAGTGACAACATATTTCAGTCGCATCAACCAATCTGCGCGCTGGACGAGCGGGGCAAACTTGGTACCAATTTCGCACTGACCGCCGGTGGCCACTTCGTGGTGATGCACTTCGACAATCACTCCGATTTGTTCAAGAATCGAGCACATTTCGGAACGAATATCCTGAAGCGAATCGACAGGCGGAACCGGAAAATACCCTCCCTTGACAGTCGGGCGATGGCCTCGATTACCCGTCGCGTACGTTTCTCCGGTATTCCATGCCGCTTCTTCCGAGAAGATCTTTACGTGGGAGCCCGACATATTCACTCCCCATTCGACTGCGTCAAAAACGAAGAACTCGGGTTCGGGCCCGAAATATGCGGTATCTCCAAGTCCCGTAGACTTGAGATATTCTGCGCCACGCTTTGCAATGGAGCGGGGATCGCGATCGTAGCCTTTTCCATCGGAAGGCTCAATCACGTCGCAGGTTATCGCCAACGTGGTCTGTTCGCGGAAAGGGTCGATAAAGGAAGACGTTGGGTCGGGCATCAGAACCATGTCCGAAGCCTGGATTCCCTTCCATCCCGCTATTGAAGAGCCGTCGAAAAAGTGGCCCGATTCAAATTTGTCGGCGCCAAAAGCCGCGACCGGCACGCTCACATGCTGCTCTTTGCCTTTCGTATCGGTAAAGCGCAGATCGACGTATTTCACGCCTTTATCTTTAATAGTCTGGAATATTTCCTTTGGGGTCATCGTTTCTTCCTCTCTCGAATCCGGAATGGTTTAGATATGGAGTCCGTTATATTGCCTGAAATATAGAAGGCGTCTCAAACAAAAAAAGCCTTCGCCCTGAAGTTCAGGATCGAAGACTTTCGTAGTCCTTTAATTGCCACATTCGGGCACCTCGTTGTGTCCGAAGTCTTACGTTTATAGCGAAAATACGGGATCGTTGTCCAGCGGAACGTACCGACAGGTCTTCTATTACTTCGAGCAGGCCTTCAGTTCCGGAAGCATGTTCGCGATGGAGGAATTCGTTACTCCGCCTCCAAATCCGGCGTTGGTCGTATAAGGGCCGCCATTACCCGTACGGATAAACATGCTGGCGTCATCCAGGGGCAGCGAGGCCACGTTGCCGCAGAATCGATCCCATTTGCCGTCCATTACCAGATACTGTTCCACGTTGGATAAGTAAAATGCCGAAACCGTCGCGTCCACGCTCTTGAGATACTTTCCAACCGCGCGTATTGCCTTGTCTCCCCCGAAATCTCCAACCACGGGCACGAGCATGTTGCGTGTTTCAAGGTCCTTCAGGACGGCAAAGTTCTCTTCGCTGGCGAGATAGCTCATGTACTGACCAATGCCGTTGTCCGCCATCATCAAAGCGGCGTAATTCACCTGGTTCCCACCCCGACCACCGCCTCTTCCTCCGTTGAATCCGCCTGTCGCTCCGACAATTGATGGAGGAACGTTCGAACTCAGGCTGGAGTTGTAGTTGATGGCGGGCCCATATTGATAGAAGTTGCCTAACGCCCAGGTAATGCCATCGAGATCTCCCTCCGTCAGCGGGAACCCGTGTTTGATTCGGAGTTGATCCACGATTGTTTTCAGATTCTCATCGAACAGTTGCTTGCTTCCGTCAGCCGAAAGATACGCGTTGAAAATCTCACGTGCGGAAGACTTCGCTGTCAAACCGTCCGGACGTTTCAGTGAGAAGAGCCGCGAAACGAAATCAGCGCGATCCTTTGACAGCTCGAACAACGCCTTGTACATCAGGTGCACATCCAGATTCCCATGGCGGATATCCACAATCACGGCCATTGCGGGTTTCAGCGCCGCGATGTACGTGAAGTTCTGCTCCGGCCCCACACCCATGTAGACGCGTCCCTGCTTTGAGGCCTTCAGTAAACTCGGAATGACATATTGAAACGTGGTCTCATTCGACAGCAGGTTGTCGGAGCGGAAAACACCGTCGTCCTCGGACCATTCCTTCGACAGGCTCCAGAATTGCTGGTCCGTGAGCTGCGTGGGTACCGGTGCAGCCAACAGGTGAAATGGCGGGATTAAGATCGCGCCAAGGCTGAGCGCGACAGTCAGGCACAATGCGGCACGGCCCAATTGCCGCATGGGTTGACGAACCGACAGATTCATGGATTGTTTCATGGATTATTTTTTCGGGCCGATCGCAGGCGCCTTGTTGTCTGTTGCCGGAGCGATGGGTTTGCCGTTGTCGTCCACAGCATCGCCAAAGATCAGTTGAATGTTGGCTCCGAATTGTTTGTAGTTCTGGTACTTGATGATCTGGCGAATCTTCTGTGGTCCGGTCTGGAAGTTGAGCGTATCGACGGCTCGTGTATATGTGGGGAACCAATATTTCTTATCGATCTGTTCACGGTAGGTTTCAAAACGTGGAAAGAGATTATCCTTGTCCTTCCCTACGATGTCGGGAACAGCCTTTCCGTAAGTCTTGACGATCTGGAAATCCCGATCATCGACCCAGATCTTCCCCTGGAAGTATCGCTGATCTTTCTCAATCTTCTTCGGTTCGACATCGAAGACATAGCAGCCAATTTCGTCGACTTTTTCCTGACCTGTGTACGTAAGCTTATATTTCGCAATGTCGTCGCTGGTAAGAACAAATGGTTGAATGGATTCGATATCCGCAAAATCCTGCGGGGTCATCTGAAGATTTTTCAATGTGGGCTGCGGGGCATAGATGACCTTTGCCGTGCGTTTGCCCTTACTATCGAAACCAATCTCGCTGGTCTGCTCGAATTTTCCCCGAACCCGGTCATCGGCAGTCAGTTCCTCGACCGATACCACCTCGCGATAGGTGTAGTTGGCACGGGCGAGTTTGAACTCCTTTTCCTTCTCGGAAAATCTTTTGATGATCTCTTCGACCGGAATGGGTGGCGCAGGAACCTGTGCATGAGCTATCGCCGATTCCAGGATTAAAATCAGGAGAATCGAAGCGAGAGTTTTGGCTTTCATAGTGGCGATATTATACATCCGCAGTTAGACCGGCGGAAAAGGCGAAAGTGAGAAAACCCGCATGCCTCATGCCATCAATCGGGGATCGCATACAATGCCGTGCAAGAGGACGGCCTGGAATGCTTCGGTGTGTGGAGTAATGTTTTTCGGGTTCACTGTGGGAATGACGACGACAATGTCCCCGTGGTCTTTTGTATAGCCCCCCTCGGGTCCCACAATGCCGAGAACATCCATGCCGCACGTTTTGGCTGCGTCAACGACCGAGACCACGTTTGGACTGACATTCCGTTCGCGATTGCCACCTCCAACGGACAGAATAAACAGCACATCTCGAGAAGTAGGTCTGGCAACCTTCAGCCAGTCGGAAAAAACGCGGTCCCATCCATCGTCGTTGGTGCGGGCGGTAAGTTCGGAGACATTGTCCACGGGCGTGGAAGCGTCAATGAGGGCCAGCTTCCGAAAGTCGTTTACGGCATGACTGCAATTTCCCGCGCTGCCTCCAACGCCGCAGAGGAACAAACGGCCGCGTTCGGATCGAAGGCGCACTAATCGCGTGACAATACTGTCGATCGCATCGAGGTCGATCTGTTGCGCAATCTCGACAGTCTCCCTGAAATAGGCAGCCAGCCAGGAATTGGTCATGAGACCTCTTTCCCGACGCGAGAATGTGGCGCAAAGCGTCGGGTTAGAGGGTTAGGTCCCATACTCGTTTGTCCGGTATTCGTGAAGGTTTGCCCGGATCCAGTCTATGGTCCGTTGAAGCCCCTCTTCCAATGTCACCTTCGGCTCCCACTTGAGGATCTTTCGAGCCAATGCATTGTCCGCCACCAACCGTTCGACTTCGCTTTTAACGGGGCGCGAACGATCCTTTTCATTTTTGATCCGGATATCCTGTCCCAAAAGAGTCCCGATTTTCTTCACGAGCTCCCCGATCGAAATCTCTCTGCCGGATCCGACATTAATCGTTTTCCCCATTGCGCTGGACGACTCGGCACATCGCATGAACGCATCCACGGTATTGGTTACGTAATTGAAATCCCGTGTCGGCGTGAGACTTCCAAGTCTTACACTTTCTCCGGCGAGACACTGCGCGATGATCGTCGGGATAACGGCACGAGCAGATTGCCGCGGACCGAATGCATTGAATGGGCGGATGGTGACGACGGGAAGCCCGAACGAAAGGTGAAATGCTTCCGCAAGCTTATCGGCACCAATCTTGCTGGCCGAGTAAGGCGACTGTCCCTGCAAAGGATGGACTTCATTGATCGGGACGTACCGCGCCGTGCCGTAGACTTCGCTTGTGGACGTGTGGACGACGCATTCGACGCCCGCATCGCGGGCAGCCTGAAGAATATTAAGAGTACCCTCGATGTTCGTGCGCATGTAGGAAACAGGCGCATGGTACGAGTACGGAATTCCGATTAGCGCGGCGAGATGAAAAACAATGCTCGTGGATTTCATCGCACTCGCAATCGAGTCACGATCTATCACATCGCCCGCAACAACTTCGAAATGATTCTTGTGCGCAGACTGGTCCAGCCATCCCCAGGATCCATTCCCGCGGTAGTGGACGAAGGCGCGGACTTTTGCACCCGATTCGACAAGTGCCTCCACCAGATGACTTCCAAGGAAGCCTCCGGCCCCGGTCACAAGGACGCGCTTTCCTTTCATCGACGCCACTACAGGCCGGCCGCGATGAGGTTGTGAATGTGCACCATTCCGATAACTTTCTTTTTTCCATTGAGGACGGGAAGCACCGTGATGGGTTTCTTCCGGCTGCGCATGAGTTCGAGTGCTTCGACGGCCATCTGGTCACTGTGAACAACGATCGGCGACGGATTCATAATGTCGGTAATCTTCATGGACGCGATGCCCTTCCTGGAGGCCAGTGCCTTTCGGATATCGTAGTCGGTGACCAATCCCATCAGTTCGCCGCGACGGTTGACGACGGAGATAGCGCCAACAAGGAAGGCGGTCATCTGGACGATCATTTCCTCAACGGGTTGTTCGTGAGAAATGATTGGATTTTCGTCGCCCTTCCGCATGACATCACCGATAGTCAACAGAAGGCGACGCCCGAGTTGTCCACCGGGATGATGTCGTGCAAAGTCCGCGGGACCGATGTTCTTCATCTTCATGAGCGTGACGGCGATGGCATCGCCGACCGCGAGAGCCGCAGTGGTGCTTGCAGTGGGGGCAAGGTTCAACGGGCAAGCTTCCCTGGGAACTTTAAGATCGAGAACAATATCAGATAGCTTTGCCATTGCGGAAGTTGCATTGGACGTGATGGAAATGACTCGTGCTCCGCTTTTCTTCACGAAGCGGAGAAGGTCATTGAGTTCGCTGGTTTCTCCACTCTTCCCGATTGCGATCATTACATCGTGACGTCCCACTGCACCAATGTCTCCATGAAGCGCTTCGCTGGCGTGAAGAAATATGGATTGGGTTCCAGTGCTTCGAAATGTTGCAGCGATTTTGTTGGCGATAATTCCAGATTTGCCGATGCCAGTGACAACGATCTGCCCTTTGGCTCCAGCGATCATTCGAACGGCGGCTTCAAATTGGGAACCCATGCTGTCTCGAACGGACTGCAGGGCTTCAATTTCAACGTCGATGACCCGCGTCATCTCCTTGAGTATGTCGATATCCTTCATGTGCTCTTGTATCGCTCTCCCTCGCTAACCCGACAAATTCGAGGACATCGTCCGCCAACTCTGGCGGCACGCGTCTTGCTGAAAAATGGCCCCGGAATATAGTGTTCCATCCCTGACTTATGAAGTTGGGAGCCCTAGTATAGGAGAGTACGACACCGTTAGTCCGGGCACGGATGCAATTCTTGGTTGAAGGCGTCGTCCTGCTGGCGGAGAAAGCCTCGCCATCGCTTCGGCAGAAAGTATGGTGATTCAGCTTTCCGGCCTATAGGTCTTCCATCGTCTGGCTCCGCATCGTACGGAGGACTGACGGGTCTTCCGACTTCTCGATGACAATCAGACGCCTGAAGGCCATGATCCGACCCACCCACCCGGCAAGAAGCCGCTCAAAATTCAGCATCGGTCCGATGCACGCCGCGGGAAACAGGCACCATGGCCGAAATCCGCCGGATAACGGGTAGGCGAAAAGACTTAGCCACTCCAATCGAACAATCTTCAGGTCCGGAAACAACTGATTCAGACGCTTGCGGTGCCGACCAAACAGCAGCGTCGGTATTGCCTGATTCGCATCGAATGGAGGACGGTTCGGATCGATGCGGCCATTCTCCAGGGGATCTGCGCTCATTACCACAGGCTCGGGATGGAAAAACCGATAGAAGGCCCAGCTCATTGGAGTAATCGCCGGCTCGATCAAAATGATCCGTCCGCCGGGATGGAGTACGCGCTGCGCCTCCGTCAGAAACAGCTTTGGCCGCTCTATATGATGGAGTACGTCGACACCCACAATATTGGAAAAACTCGCAGATTCAAAAGGAAGCGCCTGGGCATCCGCAACAACATCCAGCCAGGGCATCTCAACGATGTCTGTCGAGACCACGAGATTCGCAAAATCCTTCAGGTTCCCGGATCCTCCCCCGACTTCGAGGGATCGTCCCGCTTTAAATGCCGAGGTTATCTGTCGGTAGAAATCCAAATAGATGGCACGTAAAACCGGCTTCTGGTACCAGGTCTGGCGATGACCAAGGAGAATCTTCTCGGACACTAGAACGCCTTAAGCTTCCCAAATGCGAAAACCACCATTCGCGCAAGCAGCCAGCCATGGCGGAATCTCGAAATCTGCGTTTCTCCGTAAGATCGGCTGGCGTAGGCAATCGGGATTTCGACAACTTTGAGGTTTTGTTTGACCGCGCCAAAAATCAGATCGAAATCTCCAAATGGATCAAAGTCACCAAAATAGCTTCGATTGGCCGCAATCCTCTCGTAATGATATTTGGTCAGTACCTTGGTGCCGCATAACGTGTCGGTGAATCGCTGATTGAGCAGCCAGGTGAAAAGCGCAGAGAATCCCTGATTCGCAATCCAGTTGAGCATTCGCATCGCGTCCTGTTCCATTGGATAGACGAGTCGGGTTCCATTAATAAACTCCCCCTTGCCCTGTATCAGCGCCTGATAGAACTTTGGTAATGCTTCCGGCGGTACGGTTAAGTCCGCGTCCAAAATCATCAGAACCTCACCCCGCGCACACTCAAATCCCTTCCGGACTGCGTCACCTTTCCCTTTTCCATCCTGAACCAGGGCCCTGATAGAAATCTCAGGATGGGCCGCTATGACGCGCCGAATTTCATCAAGAGTTCCGTCCTCGCTGTGCCCTTCGACAAACAGGATCTCCAGATCCGAGCAGAATCTTGGAATGCGCCGCACGGCAGCTTCGATGTTACCCCGCTCGTTGCGGCAAGGTATCAAAACCGTTGTTGAAAGTTCTTTATATGGCTTGACTCGAATGGGTCGAGCGACAACATAGTCCCGCAAACACGCCCGTCGGATCACCGGTATCGGTGCGAGAAACCTGTTTGCCAACCAACCCAGACCCAACAGTCGACGAGGCAAGAGCTGCCGCCACTCACGCTTGACGACTTCGAAATCGGCCAGTTCAAAGAGATTTTCAATGTCCTCGCTGGATAACCAGTTCTGCCTGACTTGCGGCATCTGAAGCCTGAAAAGCTTTGCCAATGCCAGTATGGGTTCCCACATCCGGGAGTAATAGACGACGACTACACGGGTGTTCCGATCGCACAAGCGATGCAGTTGATGAAGCGAAGCCTGGCAATCATCCAGTGACCCAATTGTGTCGGAGAGCACAATGTAGTCAAAGGGTCCCTCGATACGTCCAACTACATCTCCATCCTCAATATCGCCAACTCGAAACTCGAGATTCGGATATTTTTCGCAAGCGATGTCGATCATCCTGGAACTGAAGTCCACCCCAACCCCCCGGGATGGCTTGAGCGCAGCAAGCAGTCGGCCGGTACCACACCCCAGATCGAGGACACGAGACCCCTCGGGAATAAGGAATCGCATATAGCGATAGTCTTCGTCGTAATAGAAAGAGTTTCGTCTGATCCAGCGGTCCCGGTCCGGAGCCTGGAGATCCGCCAGATCGCGAATCGCAACCTTGCGTGCGGATAGCCGTAGAGAACTTTCAGAAACAGGCGGCTGAGCAGCAGTCATAGAGTGTTACAAACAGAGCATGGAATTCTGACGATGTAGCATCGCTGAGACATGTCCATTCAAACGACCGGAAAACGTCTCGCGCTGGGTAGAAATGACATTATGAATTCGACACAGATCGCCATGGATATTCCCGCCGTCACGTAGATCAAAGGCTGACACAGAATCAACTCCTTCATTCGGAAAACAAAAACCACCGCAGATAGACTCAACTCTCCCAGGAGCACAATCGTCGCAAGCACCAACAGCAGTCCTGCGTTCCGAAAATGTCGGCGCCGTGACACCAGGAAAGGCAGGACAGCAAGGCCGACGAAATTCATAATCCATATTGAGGCGCTGGGTATCTGCTTGAAGAAGGCGAGCCGTGAAAAAAACTTTGCTCCCGGGTACCAGATCTGTGCAGCCAGATCTTCCGGTCGCATGAGCGACCAGTCCACAGCCTCAAATACCCGCGTACGAAACGGCCGGAGCGGGAACTTTGAAAACTTGAAAAAAGAAACAGGTTCATAGACGCCAGGCACGGGTAAGTACGGCATATATTGTGTGGAATAGTTTGCACCACTCCGTAACGACGTCCACACATGCGTCAGATACTGCCGCGGATAAGCGCGAACTGCTTCCCAAAACACGTCGCCAAGCAGTTTTTCACCTTCTTTCAGCCCCAGATGATAATAGATCGGATAGAGTGCAACGGCACTTTGATAGCTCTTCTCTGGGTGTGCGGAAACCTCGAGTCTGTCAAAGACGGCCCGCACATAACCGGCATCATTGGACCCGATCAAAGGCGCCCACTCCCGCCTGAAGGGAGCCCGAATTTCGTCAGGCACCTCGTCAATTTTCCTCCATGGCCCTGGTCCCGCACCCATTGGTGGAAGCTGGTCCGATAACACGATGTACTTTTGAGTAGCAATGCCGTTGGCCGGCAGGAGTGGAATGGCAGCTTCCTGCAGCTTCATGAAGTAAACCCATCCGTGCTCCAGATTGAGACTGAGTGAACCTGTTGTTGGATAGTGAAAGCTTGCAACAAAAATCAGAAGAAGCAATGTTGCACCGATGCCTGAAACAGCCACCATCCGCAGACTGCCTCGCCAATTCAACTCACTGTCAAACATCGGAACGAGACAGAAGATAATAGCTGGAAGAAAGTTATATTTCGTGATGTAGCCGGCAGTGAGGAGGATGCCGGCTGCAAAATAGAATGTCGTCTTGACTCGGCCCGTGGAGGATGTGAGGGCGAAAACTGCTGAGCTCATCAGCAGCATCATAAGGTCCGCCTGGAAAAACTCCGGTCTCGTCGTCCCGGTCGCCACAATTAGTTGGGTATCCAGTCCCAGGAACAGACAGGTTAGAAAACTGATCCATCTGGGAAGGACTCTCTTGAGAGCCAGGTACAACGTCAGGAGAGAAGCAATTGTGAATGCCTGCTGCATATAAAGAAGCAGTTTTGCGGGGTCGACACCAATCCGCACAGCAAGGAAACGGGGAGCGAGCGCGAAAAAAACATATCCGGTTGCGTGAAGCAAGTGGGCCTGGTATTCCAATATCAGGTGGTAATAGGTATAACCGTCACCCTCAATGAAGAAAGGGTAGGAAAGTATATAGATAATGCGAACAACAAGCAGGACGCCGAGCAGGAGCAGAATCAGCAGGTCGCGGCGCAGCTCCGCCGCCGCCTTTTTTGCATAAGCGACCACAGTACTTACCAATTCACAGACTCCGTTCGATCGACGAACAGACTCCTCTTCCAAACATCACATTTCCCAAGGCGCATGAAGAATCCTGAATTCGTGAAGCGTGTCTACTTCCTGTACGCATATCCTGAAGGGTAATTCAGTTCCCCGGCGAGATTCCCCTCAAGCAGAGCGAAGATCCTTATCGTTTTGTCTTTAACAACTCGGCGTGGCAAGGTAACGCTGAAGCCTACGTGTGTATTCTGGGGAAAACCCTGCTCCAGCGATGGGATGGGAATCGAGGGTTGTACGCTCCATATCAACTTGTTGCCTTCGAAGATCAGTATGCTTGACGCCGGACGATCCGCAACCAGATCCTTCGCCCATCCATCGAAAATGGCGAAGTCCCCTTTGATTCCCCCTGCATCCTGGTACAGGAAACCGAGGTTTTGACGGACGATTTCGACGTGACGTCCGTCGAGTTGCAAATACTCGTTGCCTGGGGTTCCTGCCAGAATCCCATGCTGGGAAGAAGGGACAAACTCGGGCGCCGTTGCGTACCCCGGTCGCGCACCTGCATAGATGAATCCGCCGGCGAGAAGAACAGCAGAGGCAAGTGCCCCTTTCAGACTCGTGCCTCGAATCCACAGAGCCCTGGGGGAGTCATCGATCGCGGATTTTGAACGACGAATCACTTGGCGCGCTTCACCTGCTGACAAGACTGAGAAAGCTGCCGCCATTGGGTAGCAGACGCTGATGTAGCGGGGGTTCAGATAGCCGTCGACAGCAGACAGATACGAAAAGGCAAATATCCGGCAAAGGACATGGCCAGCCATTGCCAGGAGGATAATGTGACCCCAGGGTCTATTTGAATCACGCCAGGATCGCAAACTCGCCAGCAACAACGCAATCGCGCCAAAAACGATCAGGAATGGCATCAGTGTTGAGTAAGCGGACGCAGTGGAGCGCCGCAGATTATCCTGACGTTGAAGCCAAGTCACCGAAGCCGGCCTGGAAAACTCCGTGTCCACGCCTTTCCTTCCGGCCATCTTCTGTTGAACGATTTCCTCAAAGTGGGCCATCTGAATTGGTTCCATCCTGTCAATCCCCGAACTTCCCGTCCAGATTGGATGAAATCCGGCATTACGGACTTCGGCAACAAATCGGAGATAACCTGCGACATTGGCGGGCAGGAGATGCCACTGTGAAGAACAAAGGACGGGAACAATCCCTCCGGAGACGCGGCTCGCACAACGTAATGTCCGATTACGACAGGCTTCACCGATTTCGTCGGAAATTTGCCCAAACAATTCTTGAGTCCGCGCAGCAGAGGTGCCGATTTCCGGGTGCTGAGAAGTGACGAGCCGCAATCCTGAAAACCCATCGGTGTAGATCAGGTCCGGGCGTTGCATCACTGCGACAGCGATGGGTTCGCCAATGGTTCGGAATCCGGGGCTTACTTCCATCGCCTTTCGTGCCTCGTCTGCGCTCACAAGGCTGTGGTCGCATGGGCTCTCCTCGATGCTCTTCAATGCGCTGACAGCGCGAGGAAAATTTCCTTCCGATATTTCATTTACGAGGTTTACACCGTAACTGACGCGGTTGAGGTTTGAAATACCAAGGTATGCAAGCCTGGCGGGAAGCAGCACCAGGACGATTCCCACGCAAGCCGCGAAAGCCTTGCGTTTGAGGTTCTCATCCTTTCGCAGCCATATGACTCCGGATATCAGCAGGACTGTGGGCGCCAGCAACAGAACGGCTTCTTCACGCAAACTCCAATGTATTCCCAGGAGAACGAACAACACGACGAAAGTCGGACTGCAAAACAAACGGAGCGTTGTTCGCGTTCGCGTGCTCACACTGTAGAGCCGTATGCAGAGAGCGAAAATCCCCATTTCAAACGCTGCAGTCGTAATCTCGCGAATGACCCGAACTGCATTCGAATCATAGAGAGTCGGCATCAGACCGCAGACCAGGAACAAAGCCGCCACAGTTATCCGCGAATAATTCAAACGCAAAAGACTATCGGCCATTACCGCCAGAAAAACCAAATACAACAACAGGGTCGCCTGAATGAATGGAAGATGCAGCGCAGACAATGCGGCGAGCAAAACTGAAATGCCAGGACGCTTAAACAATGTCGTCGGATCATAGCTTCCCAGCCATGGCGTAATCCTGCCATTGTGAAATAGTTCCCAAACCGAGTGCTTTATCTCGTGCGCTGACAAGACGTACCGGTAATCATCAACCATCGCCGCAAATGGAAAAGGACGTAAGTCCCATGTCAAAGCAAGCAGGAATGCGCCCACACCTGTAAACAACAGCAAGACGAAGGATCTTCGTTCGTTCTCAGACAGATATCTCATGAGTGGCGCAATATTGCGGGAGGAGACTGTAGCGCCGCGATCCAACCAGCGCAATTGCTTTCTTGGACGGCTAGTCCACTACTTTCAACTGAGATACCGCAACATCGGTGTGCCGATACGGTGGCTCCAATGACTCGCGAACATATATCGACGGATGGTAAGGAGGATTGTCAGGGCTGAAGAGGCTTCCATGCAGAGAAGAGATCCGCATAACACTGATTTGTTCGTTCCGGTATCTGGGGCAAGTCCATCACTGTGAAGCACCATGTCGCCCCTAGTTCTCGGGATTTCTCCACGGCAAGTATCTGGATGTCGTCGTTGAATGGACCGGATGGGCAGTTGGCCGCTGACCTGTTACGGAAGAAGTTCTGAGCGCATGTCACATTCACCGCCTGACGCCGGTCCTGCTCTTTATATGCCGACGCTATATCCATTTTCCATGAAAGGGACCAGACGAAGATCACGGTACCCAGCACTTTAGCGGCAGTTTTCGACCAACCCGAAAAACGCTGAAACACTGCCATAAGAACAAATAGCAGCCCGATCAACAGGTGATATCCAACGATATGATAGCGTTCCTCGAAGCCAGTACCAGCGACATGCGCTCTACTTGCCGCGATCGAGGCTGCAATTGCTAGCCCCGTACCGCTCATGATGATTCCAAATCGATCCAGAAAAGTGGATTCTCTGAACAGCCTGGTAACAGTTACCAGATAGATTACAGCCGCGAGCAAAATAACAAAGAGCGACATGCCAATAGCAGTACCCGCCGCAGAAAGTGTTCCGAATCCATTCGCCAATAATTCACCGAATGTAGTCCAGAAGTTCAGTTGCCATGGAAATGCAGCGATATCGAAACTATTGTCAAGAGTTCCGAGAAGAAGCCATGCCGCTAATCCCAATATCAGCGCGACAGCTCCTGCAAAATGAATGCGACGCCGCACGCCGGTAAGCTGAATGCCGTAGCCTGCTCCGAAAACAATCAATGACAGTGTGGCTGCAAGCGCGCCTCCCGACTGGATAATCGAAACCAGACCAATGAAATAGCCTAAAGCATTCAGCTTCACGTCATCCCGGGCAAGCAGATATGCAGTCCAGAACACTAATAAGAAATGAACGAAAAAGAAGAACTGGTGGGGCCAGAACAGGTTTGGTACCTGCAAGGACGTGAAGAGGCCAGCCATCACAAGCGACGAAACGGAGCCTGGTTCTTTCAGAAATAATATGACCATCGACGCAGCGCAAAACAGCAGCACAAGCTGCATCAGGGTCTGAATTCGAAAATCATAGCCAGTCGTTATTAGGGAATACCAATGGACCAGACGTTCGATAGCCATTGGATGGGAATTCGTTGTTGCAAGAACCCACGTCGTAGAGAGATGAAAATCAAGTCCTCGCAGTGGATTAAACATTCCCCATTCATCGGACATGGGAATATTCCTTTTGAAACGAAAAAGGAAGGAAAGATTGAGGATGAACATTCTAACGAGTGCGGCAGTCCCAATCGTATAAACAAGCCAGTTCCACGCACTGGCTAACCATGGAAGGGCCCGTCGTATGTTCTGTCCGGAATGTTCGACGGCCGAACAATCCACCCCCGGTGTTAATTTCACAACAAACTCCGAATCAGGGATGCTTGTTTCATGCGGGATCCCCAAACAAGCGCGGTTGAACTTCCCGGCAAGCCGACCGAGTTGAACGTGGTAATCAAACCCGCCGCGCGATCATTCGACAAACAATTCAGGCACGAAAACAAACAGCCTCCGAGTGGAATAGCGGAAAGAGGTGGAAAGCAATGCAGCAAGATCGCATTCGAGACTCGAACCACCACAGCCAGGGTCCGATTATACACATTGCGCCGTTTGCAGATTTGTACCTGACGAGCAGTTGCGTGTTTCATCCATTCGTGAAACAGTCCGTGCAATGCCGCGATACGAAAATTGTATGTGCTCAAGAAAATTGCTGGATAAAGGCGACTTCAGGCAGTTCAACGGCAGCTATATTCGAACTATCCTGTCGTTTCGCTCGTTCTCTGGCAGATTCTCCCAGGAGACGCTGAGGTCCAAAGGTTTCTTGCGCTCGGTTGAAGGTTTCTTCTCGAACTGGCCGGCCTCCTCCGTGATTCGTGAATCTTTCGTCAGCAGCTGTGACTGATGCAGATCCGCAACCTTTTGCTTAAAGGTCCATCTTGGGTTTGGGACGGTATCCGAAGCTGCAATGAACAGCGACGAAACCACTCTCCTGCCGTATAAGACCTGATGAGTAACCTGCCGGCCATCCGTCAACCACACATCTCCAGGCTCAAACAGCGCAAGATGTCTTGGCACCATATCTCGGCCTCGCGCGTGCCAATCGCCGAATACTTTCGTTGTCAACTCTTTGAGAAGCTTGTCGTTGGGCTGGTCTCGAAACCGATCCAGATTCAATTTTCTATACCAGGCATGAGCGAGTGATGTAAATGTTCCAGCGGTATACCAGATTCTGGGAATGTCGTCGAAATTGGCGTAGAAACGAATCAACTCAAGATTGTCGCAGTTCCTGTCGAGATCAAAATGAAGATTCTCGACGCGCGTCTCCGTAAATCGCCAGATGATGTCTCGCCGGATGAAATCGTAATCGGCGAAGAGGATAGCAATAGCAGAGCGGATCTGGTTGTTAACCGATCTTGCCTGATCGAGAAAGTACGCGAAACGCGTCCAATCTCCCTCAAAAACGTCTTTGACGAATTCGGCAATTTCCGGCGTCTCTCGATGCTTTTCAGGCGGGATCAATTCGAAATTGGAGAGTGCCAGCTTCTTCCACTTCCATTTCTGATAAAAGCTCACTCCCTGGAGAAACTTCAGGTCCACGTCGAACTTCAAATTGCGAATCAGGATTATTTTTTCGTTGTAGTAGTCCTCGACGATCTTTTCCTGAGTTCGGCAATCGGACTTCGCCTCGCGGAAATCATATTCAACAAAATAGTCTTCGATCTCGGGGTGAACGAACACTTGAGTCATGAGATTTGGTTTATCTCTTTCATCATTTCTTCGGCAATGGCCACGGTGGAGTGTAATTCGCCAGAAATTCCCGAAAAGCCTCCGCGTACTTGTCATCGCGGAAAAAGATGTAGTTTAAACCGTCTCTCTTGCTGCGGCGAAGGTCTTCAATCAATTCTACGGGTAAGATAAAACTGCGGTTCGTACGCAGCTGATCCATAGAATATTTCCAGCCCAGGCTCGTCATGAGATCAATCGTCGAGTCCGCATGAGGACTGGTGAAGTCAATCTCAACGAGTACGGTCTTCAACGCCGGGTTCTCCAAAGTCTTCCTGCACCCAGCGATGACCTGGTGTTCCAATCCATCAACGTCAATCTTGATATGGTCGGGCACCGGTATGACTCCGCTTTCAATGAGCCTGTCCAGCGTGGACGAAACGCAGCCCTGGCGGAGCCGTTCATCTTTGCGTGTCAGCTTTGCACCGCCCCATTGCATGTCCTTGGCCCAGGTGTTCGCCGAGAAATCATGATGAGAATATGCGATACCGAAAGCGCCAAGATTCAGATAGTCCACCTTCTCTTCGTTGGTCATGGCCATACAAAAGGCGAATACACGATTGTGCAGGTTGTTGACGAATATGTTCTTGTTCAGCTCCGCGTAGTTCAAGGATTCAGGCTCAAAGGCAAATACCCTGCAGCCTGAGAACGCGGCGGCATAAATTGTGTACATACCGATATTGGCGCCAATATCCACCAGTGTTTCATCCGGTTTGAATGTTTCGAGCCATGGAATGGTCGTTGGTTCTTTGTCAAACAGGGAAGTCAGACGACCGTAGGAGAGCGGAGTGGAGTCGACGTATCGAATGGGCCGGCCTTCTACGACTATTTCATGACAAGTTACATTGAAGAAATCAGACTCAAAAGGAAACGTTCTGATCTTACCGATCTGCCTTGGCCACAAACTTTGTGACTTTGGCTGGGAACTGGTCTCCATATATTCCCTTCGAATCCTTTCTGCGAATCCACCGTTCCATGCAGCGGGACGAGTCCGGACGATCAAGCTAGCATGAGACATTGCCGAATATCAACGTACCCGGCGCAGGGAGTGGCCGAACGGCAATGCTGCTTACAGGTGTATTCACCGCACCATCAGCAAAGCGCACGAATTGACCACATTCGCGAAAATTGATCTAATATGTGCTCCTCATTACATTTGCGCCTTCCGTGGGAGGCGCCGATCGCGAGCGAACACGTCTGTGCTAAATATCAGTGAGTGGTCAGGTACGTTCAATTCCGGAAAGAAACCGTGGTTGATTCTGGGCAAGGGACCGACCTTTCAGAAAATCAGAGAGCTGGATATAAGCAGCTACGATCTCTGTTCACTGAATCACGTCGTTCGTGAACTTCCTGTCACGCTGGCGCACATCATTGATCTCGATGTCGTGACGGATTGTGCGGAGGCGATCGACCGGAACGCGCGGTTCCTTGCAATGCCCTACCGTCCCCATGTCAGGAACAAACCATCGGAAAAGACACTACAGGATTTCACGCTTGAGCATCCTCTTCTCGGAAAGCTGGAAAGGGAGGGCCGGCTGCTCTGGTACAACCTTTCTTCTTCACTTCCTCACTCCGACTCTCCAGTCATCAAGGCGAAATTCTTCAGCGCAGAGGCCGCACTGAACCTGCTGGTGGCATGCGGTGTGAAGGTCGTTCGCAGTCTCGGCGTGGACGGTGGTCAGACTTACAGCAACGATTTCGATGACCTCAAAAACAAGACCTTGCTCGCCAATGGACATATGGACTTTGACAAGCAGTTCAAAGGAATTTGCGAGACCATTCGAAAGACCGATGTGTCCTATGCGCCTCTGTATTTCGACGCACCAATCCGCGTCTTTGTAGGCACCGACGCTGTTCAAAAAATGGGCGTCCGTATGCTGGAATACAGCATCAAAAAACATACTCCCGTATCCGTAGAGGTTGTCCCCATTGACGATCGCGATGTTCCCGTTCCTGAAGATCCGAAAAACAGGTCCCGCACGGGCTTTTCATTTTGTCGTTTCCACATCCCAAAATTATGCAGCTTCCAGGGAAGAGCAATCTACATGGATGCGGACATGCAGGTGTTCACAGATTTGGGCAATCTCTGGACTTGGCCAATGGGCGATGTGGACATCCTGTATTGTCAGCAACCCGCCGAGCGTGGCCGCACTCCTCAATACAGCGTCATGTTGATGAACTGCTCCAATCTGGACTGGGATATTCAGAAAATTATTCGGGGGCTTGACGAGCAGAAGTATTCCTATGAGGATCTCATGGGTAATTGTTGCATCCTTGCGGAGGATCGCAAGAGAATGGGCCTGCCGTACGAATGGAACTCGCTTGAATACTACGAAGAAGGCAAAACACGCCTTCTTCATTACACCGATATGCCGACTCAGCCCTGGGTATCGAACAGAAATCCTTCAGGTCAGCTCTGGTACGACCTCTTGAAAGAGGCAGTCCTGGAGGGCTTTGTCACGATCGATGATATATACCTGGAGATTGAGAAAGGTCATGTTTCTCCGGAACTTCCAAGGTGGGCCGGCCTGCCGGATCCTGGGAACATTGAAGAGCTGATGAAGCGCTGGATCCCTCCCTATAAGAGGTTTGCCGGCGATATCAAATCGCGAATCGCAGGAAACTCCGGCACGCAAGTGATGAAGCAACGTGGGTTGCTCTTCGAGCTGAGACGATTACTCTCGATAAGATGAGCCCTGGAACTTTTAGAGGATTCGAACGATGAATCTGCCTGACCTGATCAAGCGCTCGGACCGGGCGGTGCGTGTGACATCGGGGAGCGTTGTCCCAGGCTTGCAGAATTGGCACGGCGAAATGAGGCGCACCGTCACACTGGAAGGCGGCACCGAACTGCTGCTTCTACGCTCTGACGAATTCGAATGTCTGCGAGACTTTCCCCACGATATCGCATGGCGAGTATGGCACGAAGATCGAAGCGGGAACGTGGAGTCGTCTTCTGCAAAGCAGAATGGGGATATGGATATTCCGTTCGTTTTGGAAGCGGTTAATGCAAAGTATCCAGATCGGATCAGCGTCCTGTTCAACGACAGGCTTGCTGCAGGAACCGCTAAACCGGTTTCGATGGACTGGACAGCCTGGACGCAATGCGCGGACGGGTTTCACCTCCGGTTAAGGAATCGGGATTCGTCCCCAGTCGTTGTCGACACGGGACCGCATTTCGAGTCGAGAAGTAAAATCCTGCCTTTGATCCACGGAAACGGCATTGAAATCGGGCCGGGATTGAACCCACATATTCTTCCTTCGAAGGATGTGGAGGTTCGCTATGTGGAATCCGCCAGTGCGGAAGAGTGGGTACGGAACTACAAGAAGGCGGATAAACCTTCAATCACTGAACAAAGAAACCTGTGGTCAAACTATGTCGTTGCGGACGCCCAGATGCTGTCAACGATAGCGGATGGATCCCTTGATTTCATTTATTCCAATCACGTTTTCGAACACCTCATGAATCCACTTGGAGTACTCGAGAACTGGCGTCGCAAACTAAGACCTTCCGGCAAGGTACTGGGCGTCGTTCCGGACTGCCGGTATATTTTCGATCTGCGGCAGCCACCCAGCTCTGTCGACGAGTGGCTTCGTCAACATTCTGAATCTGTCTGGACGATTGGAAGCGAACAATACGAGCGGTGGTGTCGATTCACTGCGCCATACAACACTCCGGAAGACTTGATTGCTCGCAAATATTCTATTCACGTTCACTTCTACACCTCCGAAACATTCCCCACTCTTTGTCGGATCGCTGTAGAACAGGGCTTGTTTAAAGAATTGAAGATGGAAACTTCCCCTAACAACAGAGATTTTGGATTTGTTCTCAAAACCACTTGAACTCCGATGCACGAGATATCCGATTTTCAAAATCCGGTTGTCAAACGGGCTCACGATTTCGTCAATCCTTCAAATACGCTCATCGTCATTTCACACTACGACAAGCGCCCCATCAGGAATCTCTTTAGGCTTCTAAAGTCCATGGTCGATCATGATGCGGAGACTGCTTTTGACGTGTGCGTCGTTGTAAATCAGGAGTCTGGCCGGCCAGTCGAACTCCCGAGTCTGCCCTTTCGAGCGACAGTTCTTTATAGACAAAACGTTGGAATGAATATTGGCTCGTGGAACCACGGTTGGCTCGAAAACACAGGGTACGAGCACTACATCTTCCTTCAAGACGAATGCATCATCCGGAGGAACGGCTGGCTTGCCGGTCTGATCCACTGCCTGAAGACGCCTGGAACCGGCATGGTTGGAGAGTGCGTCAATTACCGCTGGTCCAAACCCTGGAACGAACTGATTGCCGAAAGCGTGGGCGATGCTTTGGATCCAAATGCTGGAAAATTCGCCGATCGCGCCAGGTTTTGCCTCGATTTCATCCGCAGCCGAAACATTCCTGCCGGAGATTCTGCCCGTCATTTGCGATCGCTTGTCTGGGGCCTTTCCAGGGAAACCCTTCTGGCCCTAAAGGAATTTCCACTGGGAAATACCTATGACGAGTGCGTTGCCGCGGAAATCGCCGTCAGTAGACAAGTTGAGAACATGGGACTCACCATTAAACAGGCGCACCGCTTCCCCTTTTACTATGTTGTCCATAGTCAGTGGATTAATACGTATCCCGGATACAGCGCCAGCTTGTCGTATGAGGACTGGACGCGAAAGCAGTTTGCACTGCCTTCGTTTCCCTTTCTTTCCTTTGTCGGAAAGGGAGATTCCGCTTCACGACTCGAGCAATTGGTGAAACGAGCAGCAACCGAAAGAGGCCTGTTTGACGGAGGGGTGATCCCTGTACCGCATGATGGTTTCATCGCACTTCTCACCGTTTTTATCGAACGGTCACCACTGGATCGAGACCTTGCGATCACAACGCTGACCTGGTGTTTGCAGAGCTCACCCTACATCGATGTTCTGTTGGTGGCCAAAGACAAATTTCTGCTGGACAAGACGAGAGATTGGATGGCAAAACCGGAGAACGACCAGTTTTCCAGGATAAACCTGATTTTGCTGTCCGAATGGTCGTCCATGGATCTGAAGCAGTATCGATTTCTCGTGTTCGCGCGACCAGGGGACCAGTTTCATCCATCCACTGCATCCACTCTGGCCTTTCTGGACAAGTCCGAACAACCGGACATCGTTGTCTGGAATGAACTGAGATGCAAACGGGCCGAACCCGGCGCATGGCTGCAGCATCAGCCGAGATTGGAACCTTTTACAATTCGCGCTTCGGCACATATCGGCCTGGCGTTTGCGGTGCGACCCAGCCGCATAAGAGATTTTCCATATGATTTTGTCGATGACCTGGTGAGCAACGATTGCCATCTGTTTCACATCTGGCTTTCACAATGCGCCACTAATTGGACGACGCATCCTGAATTTCTGACATCGCGAATGGCGGTCGACTCAGACATTAGTCCTGTAGATCGTTCGCAAAAGTCATATGACGCGTACCGGACCAACTACCGGAAAATTATTGAATCCTGTGGCAACTATGAAGTGCTCCCAAATCAGAATAAGCGTCGTGGCGGTCCATTGGTTCCAATTCGCAAGGCCAAATCCATTAGTGCGGTTATATCCTTCCGTGACCGGGCTCGGGAAACGATCACGTGTTTGAAGTCATTGTTGGGCCAGAAAGTGACGGGCCATCTCGAAGTAATTCTGATCAATAACCTTTCAAGCGAACCGTCTCTGGGCATGGTTCAGGACGCCGCAGAACTCCTGCGTCAACAAGGTGCTGACATTAAGATCTTCGATTATGAAAGTCCGTTCAACCATAGTCGACAAACCAATATGGGAGTAACGCTCTCGTCTGGGGAGGTTCTGCTCGTTCTCAATAACGACGCTGAATTGTTGGAGTCAGGCGTTCTTGAGGAATTGGCGGCCTGGGCTCTGGTACCTGATGTGGGCACTGTGGGTTGCCAGATGCTTGGGGATAGAGATCAGCTGGAATCTGCCGGAATACGCCTGCGCCCAAATGATTTGGGGTTACACACTTCACCCGTGGAAGAATCCAAAGAAACACCATTCCGAAACCAGGTGCGTGAAGTGTTCGCAAATACATTTGCATGTGCAGCAATTGCCCGCACGACTTTTGAGAAAGTCGGATGGCTAAATGAGATTGAGTTTCCAAATGGATACAACGATATCGAATACTGCATCCGTACGAAACGGCAGGAATTCGTGAATCTTTATATCGGTCATCTGCAGGTTAGACACACTCCCGGAACAAGCCGAGGACGCTGCGATGAAACGTTCCAGAAGATATTGCTTCGATCGAGATACCCCGAACTGTCTACGGACCGCCTGTTCCAACTTTCATGCGAATGGATGTCTGAAGAAATGATTCGTTCGAGCGCTGAAGCGCAAAATTGGTCCGGCACGGTGGAAATGCCGCCGATCGGCATGAAAGACGCACTCAAGGTTCTGAATAAGGCGATGATCTGGTGGGTACAACGAAGGATCTTAAGTTGAAGGAACAGACGTGATGTTAGGCTGGAAGCCTAAGTCCTATGACCCTAACGTTGCCAGTGTTCGCTTCCGTTGTTTGGTTCCCCTCGCGGAACTTAAGGCACAGGGGTTCGCAGTGGAGCTCTACGATCCTGGAAATGAAAGCGATTACCGGGGAGTCGTCTTTTCCAAGTGCTATGAACCCGGAGATCAAGCGTTGGCTACTCGACTCCGGGCTCGGGGAATTCCTGTTGTGCTCGATCTTTGCGACAATCATTTTTATAACCCGGAGGGACTGCCTGCATATCAGACTGCTCGGCAAAACCTTATCAAAATGATCGAACTGGCAAATGTCATCACGTGTTCAACACCTGCGTTGGCTGAAATAGTGGCAACGGAGGCACATCTCGACCGGCTACCTGTTGTGGTAGGGGATCCCGTCGAACTCTCGAATTCTGACCTCCCACCTCGAGATGGAAAAGTAAGAAATGATTCAAGTCGGGACACGGTGAAGCGGCGTCTATTATGGTTTGGTATTCATGGTTCTCCAAATGCCCCATGCGGAATGATTGATGTCCTCAGAGTAGCGGATATGCTGAGTTGGATCGGCAAAGACTATCCATTCGAACTCGTAATTTGCAGCAACAATCGCGCAACTTACGAAAGGCACATCCGCCCCCTGAACTTCCCGACGATTTACGAGGAATACAACAGGGAAACATTCTCATACCTTCTGAGCAAAATGGATGGCGTAATATTGCCTGTGAACCAAAACCCATTTACGTGGGCAAAATCTCATAACCGCCTCACCACTGCGCTATATGCAGAGATTCCTGTCGTGGCAGACGGTTTGCCCAGCTATCGTGAGTTTTCTGATTTTTGCATCCTGGACGACTGGGAGGAGGGCCTGCAGGAGATACTCAGCGAGACGGGAGCTGCCCGAAAAAAGGCACTCGCGGGAAAGAAATACATTCTGAGTAAGTGGATGCCAGAGCACGTTGCAGAACGATGGCGAACTGTCCTCCAACCGCTGCTGGACAGGACTCATGATTCACCAGAGGCTTTGACGCAATGACTTCGCTCGAAACGCCGCCACCGGTCGCAGAGCTGGTCTATTCGGCGGAGCCTGCAGTCTGGCATCCGCTCACTCTCCTGCGTCGAATGGCAAGGGAGTCCTGGAAATTCAGAGAACTTGTAATCCATCTGGTAGTCCGAGACTTACGCGCGCAATATCGACAGTCCCTTTTGGGATATGTATGGGCGTTCATTCCAACCGTAGCCACTGCGATTGCGTTTTCTCTCGCCAAGGATTCCGGCGTGTTGCGAATTCCCAACACACGCGTCGACTATGTGGTCTTCGTCATGGCTGGCACCGTCCTTTGGCAGACATTTACTGATGCCCTCAATGGTCCTATCCAGGCAATTAGTAACTTTAAAGGTGTGCTGAATCGAATTTACCTTCCACCTGAAGTAATCATCTTCGCCAAAATTGGAGAAGTGTTCGTCAACCTTTCGATTAATTTGATCATGTTGGCGATCGTATTCGCAGTCTACCGTGTCTCCGTTGGTCCCATCGTCATTCTTACTCCGTTGCTCCTTCTGCTTTTTATTCTGGAAGCGACAGCGATTGGATTGGTTCTTGCGCCGTTGTCGGTGCTGTATCACGACGTGCTTAAAGGACTACCTATAATACTTACCTTCTGGTTCGTGCTGACTCCAGTGGTCTATGCGCCACCGTCGGAAGGAGGGCTGGCAGTCGTCGTCAAATTGAATCCAGCAACGCATTTTCTGGTCGCTATACGAGATATTGCCACTGGCGGCCCATTACCGAACTTATGGACTCTGGCTATTGCGGGCGCCGTATCCCTGGTGGCGTTTACAATAACTTTGATCGCTTTTCGTGTCGCGATGCCTTTCGTCATCGAAAGAGGAAGCGCATGAAAGAAGCTGCTACTGCGCCGAACCCTTCTTCAGACACGCTTTTGTCGGTTGACGGAATTTCGAAAAAATTCTGCAGGCGCCTGAAAACCTCACTCGCCTACGGTATCCGGGACATGACACGTGACCTGATTGGAATCAGGAGAAATAGCAGCGTATTGAGAGACGGCGAGTTCTGGGCGGTGCACAACGTCAGTTTCAACCTGAACAGGGGCGAATCCGTAGGACTCGTCGGGGCGAACGGTGCGGGAAAAACAACATTGCTGAAAGTGTTGAGTGGACTTCTGAAGCCCGATGACGGTACGGTTCGAGTTCGTGGACGCATCGCTCCGCTGATCGCGCTCGGGGCTGGATTCAAGCCGGTACTCAGCGGAAGAGAAAACATCTATGTCAATCTCTCGATTCTGGGATTGACGATGAAAGAGATCGATGACCGCTTCAACGATATCGTTGACTTTGCTGAACTCGGCGACGCAATTGACGCACCGCTTCAAACCTACAGTTCCGGGATGGGTGCTCGACTAGGCTTCTCCTGTGCCATCCATATGGAACCCGACGTTTTGCTGATTGATGAAGTTCTGGCCGTGGGCGATATCCGATTTCGAACAAAGTGCTATCGCAAATTAGCAGACCTTCGGCGACGCGGAACCGCTTTTCTGCTCGTGTCTCATAGTCCAACTGCAATACTCGGTTCCTGCGATCGAAGCATCTATATGGGCGGAGGGGAAGTCTTAGTGGCGGGCCCAACTCCCGATGTGATCCGCCGATATGAGGAAGACCTTCGAAATATCAAGGCTCCATCTTCAGGGAAGGTCGGAGTCAAGGCTGCGGCAAAAGCGGTTGCCGTGGAAGGATTCAAGATGGAAGAAATTTATTTTACGGATGCGCGAGGAACAAAGGTCGAATCCCCAATCAGTGGAGAGCCCGTGACATTTCGCATCCGGTGTGTATGCAGCAAAGAATTTCCCAAAGTCAAAACGACGCTCATCATTCGGGAAGCGTTTGGCGACCTGCAAACCATCCTAACCCTCTCTTCAGGGGATGTCCCAGTCTCTCTACCTCTCGGGAGAAGTGAGATTCTTCTGGATTTTCCATTTCTCGGCCTGCAAAGTGGCCTCTATACCATCAAGATTGGTCTAACCGCAGAAAAACTCGAACATATTGCTGCAACGGAATCCTTCAGGTTCTATGTGGGCAGGAACGAACACACTCAGCACTGCCTCTTTTATCAACCCTGCGAATGGCAGGTGATACCGGAATCAACAACTACGGAAGCTGCCGTTTGAGGTGCTGAAGTAGATGGAATCTCGAAACACGCCCGGCGAACAACCGGCAGGTAAGCCAGATGTGAATGAGCATTCGCCAGGCAACGTCAGCGGACGTTTCCCTTTTCCATTTCTTAAGCTCGAAGTGCCGTCTGCGCTGGTTTCGGAAGTGAATGGCATGCTGGACTGGCACGCGGGTACCGTTCTGGACGGACGAATCCTCGGACGCCTCGGAGTAAAGGCGGGCAAACGAACCGAACCGGGTGCCGTGCCAGACCGTCGCATCGTCAATCTGCATGAAATCGTCAACCTGACGGGAAAGTCCGTGCTTGAAGTGGGATGTTTTGAAGGCATTCATACGCTGGGGCTGCGCCTCTATTGCCAGGATGTAACCGCTGTCGACATCCGCCCTTCGAATGTGGTTAAAACTTTGACGCGGCTCAGTATGCACGGAAGCAATGCCAAGGTCTTCGTTGCGGACGTGGAAGCATTACCGGATCAATTCGGCACGTTCGATCTGATTTTCCATTGCGGTGTCCTCTATCATCTGATGGCGCCTCTTGAGCACGTGTTTGCATTGTCGCGTTTGTGCAAGCATCTTTTCCTGGACACCCACGTCGCTCGCAACGAGCCAGAAATGATTGAGAAACAGCTCGGTGGCGTTACCTATCGTGGCGCGTACCATGATGAAGCAGGATGGCACGACCCTTTTTCCGGTAAAGATCCCAAAGCTTTCTGGCTCGACAAGGAGAGTCTTCTCGATGTACTTCGCCGCGCAGGCTTCTCATCGGTAAAAGAACTTGAGAACCGCGAAGAAAGGAACGGCCCTCGACTGGCGCTCCTGGCATCAAAGTAAGCAATGGCTGAAGTCCGCCTGGAGAGACATCCGCTATGGGACAGACAGTCTTGAACGCGAGGGACAACGCTCCTGATCTCCAGACTGAAACGATCAGTGAATGCCCTCTTTGCGGCAAGCGCGACCTGCGTATCTGGCGAAAGGGCAGGGATCTCCTCCTGGGTGTATCCGATCAACAGTTTCTCTATGTCCGGTGCCGCAATTGCGACCTTATATTCCTGTCCAATCGCCCCACCCCCGATTCGATTGGCCTGTTCTATCCTGAAAACTACCATCCCTACTCCGAACCGCTGCTTGCCGGAGAGATTCCAAAACGCCGCGTTTCGACGTTGGAACGATTCCTGGAGATCATCGAAACAAAGATGTTTCAAAACTTTCGAAGGAATCTCCTGGAACGGATGGAGAAACGTTTCCCGGACGCGTTCATACCTGCGTTGCAAAAATTCTACAGGCCACCGAAACGCGGAGCCGTGTTGCTGGATTTCGGATGTGGTTCGGCGTGGTTTCTAAATATTCAGCGGGACACCAGGTGGTCCACGATAGGCATGGACTTCAAGGAAGAGCTCGTCGAACAGGTTCGACGAGAGGGACATCGAGGAATTCTGGTGTCTGAGGCCGGCTGGCAGGAAATCGAAGATGAATCCGTAGACGCTGCCAGGATGAATCACGTTCTCGAACACCTCTATGAACCCAAGGCTGTCCTGTCACATTTACTGGCCAAGCTTAAACCCGGGAGCGCCATCCACATCGCCGTCCCCAATCCGCAGGGCATCAGTGCCCGCTTATTCCGGTCGCGATGGTTTAGCCTCGAGGCTCCGCGGCATTTGATGATCTATTCTCCCGCTGGACTGAAGCGATTGTTGTCTGCTCTTGGCTTTGTGGATATCGACGTGGTGCATGAAAGAACGCCGAAAGACTTTAGCAGGAGCATCGGATATTTCCTTCGGGATTTGAGGCTGATGAAGCCGGATATGGTCCAGGGCATGGGCGATGAGACGCTATTAAATTCATGGCTTGCACCGCTGTTATGGCTTGCAGGCGGCAAGGGATACGGCGATCGTATTCACGCCTTTGCCAGGAAACCCGGCAATACAACAACCGTACCCGCCGCCGCAGTCGATCAAAAGTAGTGCGGATTCATTTCTGCGCGGTGTCCGAGATTTCCTTCGTGCAGAAACCGCGCCCTTGCGCGTATAGGCTGAACAGTCTTTCAGCGGCATGAGCCAGCGTGCCGTCGCGTTGCCCGAGTTCAAGTTCAAACCCATCTTCTGCAAGTATCAGATCGTCGAGGCCAGCCAGGGCTTCAATCCGAAACCAGAACATGGATCCTGCCGAAAATCGAAGAGAGTAGTTTCCGATCAAATCGGTTCGGTTCATTCGCTGCAAAATGCGATCCAGCCAATATGTATTCGGGACATGATTATCGGGCAGGCTTAGATCTACAAGGCTGCCATCGGGGACCAATATGCCGAGATCGGATTCGTTCGCAAAACGCTCCATTGCAGTTGTCAGGCTTCTACTGGATCCCAGCAAAGGGTCGATAAGCTTCTGCCGCCACGAATCACCAAAACCGTTCACCGCCTGTGGGGTCTTCTTCGTATGAATCTTACAAGCTGTACGATATCCAAGCGATCTTATGTGTCGTAACGCCAGCATGAACGAACGTATGTCTCGTCCCCGGTTTTCAAGACATAGAAAGTAAACGTTGGGAATGTTCTTTCGAATTTGTTCAATGGCGTCAGCGCTGAAATCGGGATGCACCGTAACGAAAACGTCTACACCTTCCAACCCGGCGAGATATCGCTCAAGCATGGGTGCGATCAAATCTTCGTAGTGACAGTGAAAGACGATTGCAGTCTGGCTTCGAACGGCAAACTTCGCATTAATCGATTTGATAAGTTCGAGTGCAGGCGCGACATCCTGGTAAAGCCGCAATATATTGGCGGTTGCCTGAAGATAGGCATAACCAAATTTCCGGTCGGGTTCCAGGTGGGCACCATCGGCCCAGTTATTCCATCCGTTGATGAACAGGAACCTTTCTTCGGGCCTCCGCAACATGGTCGTGCGGCAGGAACGATCCAACCAGCCGGCATAGAGCGCGGGGGTCGATCCGGTAAACGACACACCGGCGCCTGGACGCTTAGACTCATCATCCCAACTGGTCATGACCGACTTGAAATTTGAGTCAGTCTGCTCTGACACGCTCACGTGCGCTTCGACGACTTCCTGGTAGCTGTAGACATGCCCGGAAAAATTCCTGTCGATTAATGAGCATTGGGACGTGATCTCGGTTACCGCCGTATCGTGAGGTGGATATTCAACAGTGGCATCGAATTCGACAGGTTGCGGATTCGTATACTCATCCGCGCGCGATGCGACCAGAAATAAATCCGGATATCCCATTTGTTTCACTCGAGTGCGCCAACGCCGGCCAGTGGCAAGCGCGTCAGGCAGAATCGACGGCCGGTATATGATGAGCAGGGGCCTTCCATCAATCCGAATATATCGGGGGTCAGAGAAAGCACTCTCCAGTGAATCGATAACATCAGACTCATTCGCACGGGAATCTCGATCAATGCCGGCAGAGTCTTCTTTAGACGATGGCCGGACTTCGTTCTTCCAGCAGATGCAAAACTTCATATTAAGACTGGCTTCCGATAGAAACTGCTTTAGGGGCAGCCCTCTTAAATTCCTGCCCTCGGACCAATAGTAGTGAAAGCAGAATCCATGGATTCCGTACTGCTTTGCGAGATCTACCTGCTGCCGCATAACGTCAGGCAGTCGCTGATCGTAGAATCCCAACTCACCGGGCCGGTGTGGCTGATACTGACCAAGATAGCGTGGCAATGCTTCGCTGATATTTGTCCAAGGAGTGATGCTGATGTCTGAGGATTCGAGTTCTCCGCGCGTGGGATAAAACTCAGGAACATAAATCGCGATGGCCTTGACCTGTAATCGGTCTGCCAAAACAGAATCGTGAGCTCGATGAACATAGCCCAGCCACGCGTCGACACCCGTCCGGGAATATATCTGCCTCAGGGCCTGTTCGGCAACCGAGGTTTGCGAAATATTGAGATCCCCATGTGCTGTCGACGAAACCAGCGGCAGTGCCGACTCTCTTGCGTCCAGGGAGGTATTTCCGGGGGCAAGATTAGTCGATGCGTGATTCGTAAATCTGGTGAACACAGAACCCATACGCCGGAGTGAAACCGCAAGCTTCCGAGATATGCGGCCGAGTACGTCCCGAATAATTCTCTGTTGACGCGCAATTTCGGTTGGCTGAGAACTATTCTCTTCGCAATGCTCACCTCGAGCTCTTTGTGGGTCGACCAAAGTGGATTCCGATGAAAGAGAGGTGAAGTCGCGATTGAGCACGGATTGACTCAACGCATTGATCTGATTGCGTTGTTCCACGATTGTCTGGTCTCGACAAATCAGCTCGTCCTTCAATTCTCGAATCCGAGCCAACGACTCGTCAGTCTTGCGATCGTGATCGCTATCAGCCTGTACCGGTGATTCCACTGGCGTCTTTCTCTCCGATTGCGTATGAGCACTGGAAGATGCGCCTCTGGACTCTGTCATATGCTACGAGCCCGACAGCCATCAGTTCGATATGAAAGTCGCGTAACTGTCGCCATCATCTTCATCTAATGTCTTGGGAAACACGTAAGTCGCCACGCAGTGGCAGCAGTGGGACTATCCATCCTCGGCGGCCCGTCTGAGCCGGCGTGAACGCTGGGTGCGCCGCTTCAAATTGTCAAAAGCGATAACCGACGAACCTGCAACTGAGTTCTTCCGGTAACGAGCCAGTGCGGTTCCCACAAAGCCAGCTCCGCTGGCTGATCAAAATTCGCATAAGCCCGATACAGCATACTACTCGACGCCAAACCCATCGCTACATGGCGAATTGAAGAGCCTGCCATCACAAATGCGGAGTCACTTTCGGGCGAGGATGAGAAATTGTTTGCCAAGGAATCTCCATGCAAACGGAAATTCCAAATAAAGCTTCACGAGCAAAGGGGACGCAGGGAGTCTTGATCGAAAAGAATATGGAAGAAACCTGGCGAAGGTCCTTTCTATCTGGAATTCGCTCGCGAAGAGGAATTCTTCGACCGAAATATGAGTCAACGCCAACCGGTGGTCGGAGCAGTCATAATAGTCCGCGCTGCAATATTTGAAATTCGGTCCCATGACGGCTATGAGACCTCCCTTCTGCAGGCTGCCATGAAGCCTGGTGAGAAGCGCGTTGATCTCTTCCGGATTCCTCAAATGCTCAAGGAAATTGGACACGAAGATGCCTTCAAAGTGATCCGGCGGGAGGTCTACATCAAAGATGTTGCCTTTAATAAATCGAATGCCATCGTTCGAAATGGCCGGCAATTGCAAGCACGTTGGTTCCTGCAGGTCGACGCCCCATTTCTCGGTGGCAGGAATGTTTTTGAGAAATTCCATTTCTCCAGCTGCGGGGTCCAGCACTCGTGTAGGCCGACCCATCTGTTCATAGATCCAGCGAGAAATCTCATTCCAAACGGCTTGTTTGGCGACTTTATTTGTCCCCTTGAAACGATACTGATAAATTCGGTCATAGTTCATCGGAGAAAACTAGCGGTAGATTTTTACTCGCTCGCGGAAGGGATGCCGCAGGAACTCCGACCCGAATGCCGTCAGTCCGACAAAATTCTTCCAATCCGTTGCCGTTACCTGACGCAGGGCGACGAGCAGGACGAAATACACCGGAGAAAAAACCGCGGCGTCGACAATGATCTTCGCAAGAATGACGAAGCGCGCCATGTTGTGACCCACGGAAAAGTACTGGATGCGGTCCATGTCAAACATGCCGAGAACGACGCTGTGAAAGCCGCTCACGGCGAGATTCGCCAGTATTCCCGCAACAATCGGACGCGCGTAGATTTCCCGGAATGTGGACCCAAACGGCGTTTCGACATAGTTTCGATGGAAGGTCACCAGCAGATAACCCGCAGCAATTATCAATGCCAGGGAGGTCCCCACCCCGACACCTGCCACCCCAAACCTCAGAACGAGCGATATTGCCAATATTGGGCTCAGAATGGCGAGCGCAAGGGCGCTGCGCATGTCGAACTCGGGCCTGCCCACTCCGGCCCCCGTTTGACTGGCTGCTCCACCAAGGATATTGGCTCCATAACCTATCGCCAGAACCTGAACCAGCAGCACCAGGGAATCATGACCGTTCCCCAGCCACAGCCGGATGAACGATTCCGCTTCCAACACCGTAAACGCGGTTATTGCGACAGTGACCATCGAAACGTATTTCGATGCGAGCAAATATGCCTTCAGGATTCTCGCACGGTCGTTTCGGGCGCCCAGTTCGGAAGTCGCCGGAATCAGTGCCGAAATCATCATCAGAGGAATCGCCCTCATGTACGAAGCCAGACGCGAACTGAGGTCATATGCGGAAACCGCGACGGGGCCAAGAAATCTCAAAATGATGAACTTCGGAGACTGGAACCCCACAAGAGCACCGAACTGGCTGATTTGAATCTTGGCGCCGTAAGAAAACATTTCCCCCAGTACCGCGCCATCAAAATGGAATCCGAGAGAAATCTTCGGAACGGCGCGCCGAACCGCAATCCAACTCACAACAAGAGACAGTGCCGACCAGATCAGTGTATTGAAGGTAAGACCTGTTAAACCATAGCCCAACCAGAGAACCATGACGGCTCCGAGTGCACTGGCGCCGAGCATTCTCATCTCTATGGAATTGGACTTATCCATCCGTTGAATTCCCTTAAATACGGCCAGAACCATGGCACCGATGCTCTGGATGGCACACGCAAACAGTGCCATGACGTAAGCATTTGAGGCGTCACTAATACGGAAGAATTCCAACAACGGACGGCGGAAGATCAAACCGGCCCCAATCAACGCAAAGCCAAATAATCCGTAGAAGACGATTCCGGAGAAGATTGCTTTATTGATCTTTTCGAAATCTTTCTGAGCGTGATATTCGGAGATAAATTTCAGAATTGAGGATCCAAGTCCAAGATCCAGGAGATTGGAAGAACCGATAAAAACGGTGAACGCCGCCCAAATTCCGTAATTGCGCTCGCCCAGCCTGTACAAGATATACGGCGTAAGTAGGATTGTGACGAAAAAACTCCAGAACCTTCCCAGGACATTGAAGAAGGTGTTCGTCGCGAGCTTCTTCGAAAATTCCCCCAGGAACGTAACGGTTTCGCCGCTATGTCCCGATTCTCTGATTGTCATGCCCGTCTATGGCAAGTCTGGGACTCTGTGGCGCCCCAACCGGAAGTCTGCTTCCGCCGCCTTTTTGTTACCGGAATGTTGAGTGTACTGACGGTAGCCAAGGAAAAAATGATAGCGGATTGCCCAATAATAATGATGATCCAATATAGCGGTCACCGGCACGGTTCCAATTCGACCTTCCCATCGTACCAGGGCCCGGTAGAACGGATCGGACAAGAATGAGAACATGCGGTACAGCGAATGAATTCGCTTCAATAATCGAGTTCTTTTGCCGTTTTCAACGAACTGATGACGCAACTCGGGATGAAGCTCCAGCATTTTACCGAGTGAAAACCCAGCCTGCTCGCATCGCTCAATGAATTGACGGTAGGTCGGAGTGTACTGATGAAGTGCTTTTGCATCCGTACCCGATACCATTCGACATCCCAGTTTTTCCAGACGATACCCCAGTTCAATGTCTTCCATCCCATAGACGCTGAACTCTTCGTTAAACCCACCGGCATCCATCAGCATCTTGCGAGGAGTAGACACATTCCCCGTATGGTAGTAGGAAAAATCCATCGGCCCGCACTTGATGCTGTAGGGATTCATAATGCGCTTATCACGGAGATATCGCAGAAATGGATCAGAAGCTTCTTCCCAGGGTGCGGTGACAGAGCCAATCACAGCGGCGGCGGGATTGGCATTCTGGTATTTCAGATGGGACTCAATCAGCGTAGGCTCGGCAAAAATATCGTCGTCAATAAACAGGACGATTTCGCCTTCCGCTTTACGAATTCCGACATTCCGGGTTGCTGCGGCTCCCCGTTTAGTCTGGCAGTGGATTCGAAGATTCGGATACGCTGCCAATTTCTGTGCGAGAACCTGCTGGGTATGGTCGGTTGAGGAATTATCGACGACAACGACTTCGTAAAAATCCCGATTTACAGTTTGATTTTCGATGCAGTCAATTGTCTGAGCCAGCAGATCGGCACGGTTCAATGTGGGTACAACAACGCTGACCTTATGCACCAATAGTTCCTAAACTAAAGATTTACTGAGACAGAGAACTCTCGCTCAAACGGACCCATCTGTGGCCTTGGGCATACGCATTTCTGCGGGAGTACAGGTACGGAATATATCGGATGTGGTCCACCAAAGCAATTGCGAACAGAAACTTACTCCGGAGAGAATACGACCGTGACAGAAAGCGCCGCACGAAAAAACGCCACATCAGAGGACGGTCTTTTTTGGTGCCAAACCTGTAGTAAAGAAATAGGGAGTTTCGGAAGCTGAAATAGTTCTCCCGGGTTCGTACCTTCCCCGGCAGCAGGTCCTGAGTAAAATGGCGAATCGCGGCATCGGGAACATAAATGCATTTCCAGCCACGCATCCACAGCTTCCAGCTCAAATCGATATCCTCGCAATACATGAAATACAGGCGTTCGTCGAACTGGCCTACTTCGTCAAAGGCCCTCCGCCGGATCAGAGCTGCCGCCCCCGAACACCACGTGGTTTCCCCGGTCTCCGGTTCCACGGCCTTTGGATGCTCTCGCGGATACTGCCGGGCTTCACAGATTGCAATCCGGCGGTCGGATTGAATCCGATTGAGCAGCTTCTCGAGACACCCTTCATCGATTTCAGTATCGGGATTCAAAAGGAAGATGAACTCCGACTGACTCAGTCGTGTAAGGCGATTGATACCGCCCGCAAAACCGTTATTCCGACGTGATCTGAGGAGGTGGGTCTTAAATGGAAGTGAAGGGAGAAGTTCCGCAAGAAGTTCCGGGCTGCCGTCTGAAGAGTTGTTATCCAGGAAAAATACCGTTACGGGAATCGCGATACGGCAAAGGCTTTTCAGGAAGGCAGGAATCAACGAACGGTTGTTATACAGCAGGACAAAAACATCAATGTCAGATGTCACGGTTCCCTTCCAGAGCACCTGTCCAGATCAACAGAATGAGAAAACGTAATACGTGCGTTAATGCTTTAATTGGAAACAGCAGCCTCTTCAACAACACGTAAAAAATCCTCGGCAAGTCGGTTCCAGTCAAATTTCTCGCAGACCATGCGGCGACCACGCTCGCCGAGTTCACGTCGAAAGTCCATTGAATCCATCAACTTTCGGAGCGCATCAGAAAATTCCGGGGCGGTATTGGCAATAAGGGCTTCCTTGCCATTCCGTACAGGAAAACCGGTTGCCCCGAGCCGGGTTGTCACGACAGGGCATCCCATCGCAAATGCCTCGAGCATCTTTACACGCTGGCCCGTCCCGGAAAACAGGGGCGCCATGACGATCGTATT
>Ga0163162_10000345_pt1 | contig 42212 bp, 36 predicted proteins | sample S55metaG_FD_115310 | JGI IMG/M metagenome (GOLD analysis project Ga0163162, IMG submission 115310) | Switchgrass rhizosphere microbial communities from Kellogg Biological Station, Michigan, USA - S5-5 metaG | ecosystem: Host-associated > Plants > Roots > Rhizosphere > Soil | place: USA... | reverse complement strand
CGCCGCCGCCGCGCTGAACGCCGGCGCCGCCTGCGTTTGCGCGCCCGCCACCGGCGCCCTGGTGGCTTGCCAGCGACTGGCGGCTCGCTTCGCCGCGCTGCATGTCTTGCCGCGCGGCGTGGCCGTCGCCTGCGCCGCGCAGCGCGTTGTCGCGGTTCACGCTTTGCGCGCGCTGCTGCACGTCGCGATCGCGCGCCGTCCCTGCGCCAGCACCGCCCGCCGCGCCGCGATTCTGGCGCTCGCCGCCCGCCGCGCCCTTGTTCGGGCGTTCACCGCCCTGGCGGATGTCCTGCACGCGCTGGCTCGCCGGTCCGCTCACGTCCTGCCCGGTGCGCGACTGCAGCGTCTGGCGGGCCTGGGCGCGCGGGTCGTCGCGGCCGCGGTACTGGTCGCGCTGTTCGCGGTTCCCGCTGCCGATGTTGCCCGTGTTGACGTTCGCCTGCCGGTTGCTGCGGTCGATGTTGCGGTTGAACTGCGGGTCGTTGCGGTTCCAGCGTGCCGTGGTGTTGTTCGCGTTGATCCGGTTGTTGACGTTGATGTTGTTGTAGCGGTTGACGTTCACGTTGACGTCGTGCGAGTTCCAGTTGAAACCGCCCCACAGCGAGTTCGTGATGGCGATGCCCACGCCGAACGCGATGCCCGTCGCGAGACCGGTGGCGATCGCGTAGCCGGGCGGCGGCGGGACGTAGACGGGCGGATAGGCCGGATAGGGCCACGTGCCGTAGACGACCGTCGGGTTGTACGTCGGCACGTAGACAACCTGCGTGCTCGTCGGCTGGATCTGGATCGTGCTCTGTTCGACGATCACCTTCTGCTGTTCGTTCGATTTCAGATTGCCCGCCGACTGCGCCGCGCGCCGAAGCCGCTGCACGGAGTCCATCACGTCGTTCGGCTGCGCGAGGAATGCGTTGCCCAGTTGCGTGACCCAGTCGGGCTTGGACGCCATCGTCGCGAGCACCTGCGGGAACGCGACGAGCGACTGCACGCTCGGATCCCATGGCTCGGAGGCGACGGCCTTGACGGCGTCGTCGCCCTTGAGGTTCGTGTGCGAGCTCGACCACGCGGCGGCCGCGCTCACGTCGGAAGGGTAGGTCGCCGCCATCAGCACCTGCGCGAGTAGCGCGTCGGGATAGAGCGCGACCGGCGCCGTGAGCGAATCGAGCTGCTCGTTCGACAGCTTCGCGGCGGGCGCGCTCGTCTGCCCCTGCGCCTGTGCCTCTGGCGCGTGGACGGCGAGCATCGGCATGGCGAGGAGCGCCGCGCAAAGCACGAACATGCGCGTGCCGCACGCCGCGCGCAGCATGGCGGGCCGGGCTGCGAATGCCGGGGCTGCAGGGGTTGAGGCTGCAGGTGTCGAGGCTGCGAATGCTGGGGTTGCGAATGGCCGGTTTCGATTCACGATCAGATCCTCCCGGCCGCCGCGCAACGCGAGGGCCGATGACGGTTCAGGCAGCCGGGCGTCCCGGGGACGCGCCCGCCGTGCGAAGACAAAGCCGCGATCGGACGTGCGGCGGCGTGCGGCAAGACCGGCGAAAGCGCCGAAAGCGCACGTTCGAGGAGGTTGAATGAATACGGATTGACCGAGGCCGAAATGGCCTGGGAGGAAGGATGGATGACGTACCGATGGACGACGTGACTGAACGCCTGATCGCGCATGACCGGGTTCCTCGTGTTTTTCAGTCCGGCTAAATTAAGGGCCGGAGACATGCGATGTCAACGTGTACTATGAAATATCACGTTTCTGAAAATGCGGGAAGCCGGGAAACAGCGTGGCGTGAAGATGCGGGCGGGCCGGCCAAGGCTTAAAGCGCGCCGGACGGCGTTGTCCGGCGCGCAGGCGACGCCCCGTGGGGGGCGCAACCGATGCTTACTGCTGAGGCTTGTTCGACAGCGCGAGCCGCAGCAGGTCGGCGACGGTGTTCACGCTCAGCTTCTCCATGATGTTGGCGCGATGCGCCTCGACCGTCTTGATGCTGATGCCGAGATCGTCGGCGATCTGCTTGTTCAGGCGCCCCGCGATGATCCGCTCGAGCACCTGATGCTCGCGCGCCGTCAGCTTGCCGAGGCGCTCGGCCGCCGCGCGCTGCTGCTGCACGCTCGAGCTCTCGCTGCGCGCCTTCTCCAGCATGCGCTCGACGAGCTTGCGCAGTTCGGCTTCGTCGAACGGCTTCTCGATGAAGTCCATCGCGCCTTTTTTCATCGTCGAAACGGCCATCGGCACGTCGCCGTGGCCCGTCACGAAGATGATCGGCAGCAGCGAATTCTCCGCGATCAGGCGTTCCTGCAGTTCGAGGCCGGTCATGCCGGACATCCGCACGTCGAGGATAAGGCAGGAGATCGCGCCGGAATGCGCGATCGGCAGGTAGACGTCGAGGAACGTCTCGGCGCTCGAGAAGCACTGCACGCGATAGCCGTTGGCCTCCAGGAGCCAACGCAACGAATCACGCACGGCTTCGTCATCGTCGACGACAAAGACGGTTTCCTGAGTGGTGACTGGACTGCTCATAGCTCTCCCGTAACGGTTTGTTGTCTGGTGTGTTCACCGAGAGTGTCCGGCACGCCGTTGCTCGGGCCGTCCAACTCTCCAATAGGCAGACTGCAATGGAACGTGGCGCCCGTGACGTGGCCGTCGGATTCGACGTTGTTCACCACCCACAGGCGTCCGCGATGCGATTCGATGATCGAACGGCAAATGTTCAGCCCCATGCCCATGCCGTCGGACTTGGTGCTGTAAAACGGTTCGAAGAGGCGCTCGGCCGTCGCTTCGTCGACGCCCGGGCCCTGGTCCACCACGCTGATGCAGACGAAGTTTCCGTCGGTGCGCTGCACGACCACGCGAATTGCCGGATCCACGGCGTTCGGCTTTGCATCATGCATCGCTTCGGCCGCGTTTTTCAACAGGTTGACCAGCACTTGTTCGATCAGGACCGGATCGACGTAGATCACCGGCATGCGCGAGCGGATTTCCGTGACGATGCGGATCTTGCGCTTGCGTGCCTCGATTTCCGCGAGCCCGACCGCGTCGGCGACGATGTCCGCGACGCGCGTCGCCTGGCGCTTCGGCTCGCTGCGCTTCACGAACTCGCGGATGCGCTTGATGATCATGCCCGCGCGCACGGCCTGCTGCGCGGTCTTTTCCAGCACGGGCAAGAGGTTCTCCTGCGACATGCGGCCCGACTTCACGAGCGCGACGCAGCCCGAGCAGTAGTTGTTGATCGCGGCGAGCGGCTGGTTCAGTTCGTGCGCGAGCGACGACGCCATTTCGCCCATCGTCATCAGCCGGCTCGTGAACTGGAGCTTCTCTTCCTGCTGGTGCGCGAGTTCCTGCGCCTGCTTTCGCTGCGTGATGTCGGTGGCGATCTGCATCTGCGCGAGGTGGCCGTCCACCCACTGGATGTACTGGCGCCGCACTTCGAACCACTTCTGGATGCCTTCGACGTAGATTTCCTGCGCGTCGGCCGAGCTTTCGGTGAGCGCGGCGGCGGGCAGGCCCGCGTAGGTGTCGACCATGTCGATCGTGTCCGACGACGTCTGCGGGCCGCCGTCGTAGGCGCCGCCCGCGCCGGCGAGCTGCAGGTGGCCGTCGGGCCGGATGCCGAACAGGTGCCGGTAATAGCGGTTCGCGAAGAGCAGTTCGGCTTCGTCGGCGGCGAGCACCGAGACCGCCGCGTCGAGGCTTTCCAGCACCGTCGTGAAGCGCTCGTGGGCAGCGGCGAGTTCCTCGCGCGCGCGCTTGGGCTCGGTGATGTCGGTCATCGACGACATCCAGCCGGTCTGCCGCCCCGAGCTGTCGATGAGCGGCGACACATAGAGCCGCGCGTGGAAGAACGAGCCGTCCTTGCGGCGCACGCGCAACTCGAACCCGGACGAGGGCGCCTTGCCGCGCAAGGTCATGTCGAGCTGGCGCTGCATTTCGGGATACGCGTCGCGCGGCCAGTAGGGGAACGGCTTCGTCTTGCCGACGAGGTCGCTCTCGTCCCAGCCGGTCATCCGGCAGAACGCCGGATTCACGTGCGTGATGCGGCCGTGCATGTCGAGCACGCGCATGCCGATCAGCACCGAGTTTTCCATCGCGCGGCGAAAGAACGCCTCGGCGTAGAGCGCCTGCTGCGCCTCGAAGCGCTGCCGCGTGTGCTTCCAGAGGCTCCAGAGGCTCCACAGCACGAAGCACGACAGGCCGGCGACGAGCCACACGAGCGTGTTGTTCGTGAAGTTCGTGAGTTGCGGGTACGAATAGACGCGCACCGAGACGCCTTGTCCCGGCGGATCGAGCGGCAGGTCGTAGAACATGTCGCGCGGCAGGCGCGGGCGGCTCGACGTGGTGGCGAGCTCGCGGTTGTTCAGGTCGGTGATGGAGATCTTGTACTTCGCCGACAGCTCGCTCGGAATGTCGTGCTTTAGGATCCCCTCGATCGAAAACACCGCCGCGATCGAGCCCAGGAACTCGCGGTCGCGGAACACCGGCGTTTGCAACGTGATGTAACCGTTGCCGAGGTCGTCATAGAGAAGCGGAGAATAGACCTGGCGGCGGGTGTTGCGGGCTTCGTCGAACGATGCCTGCACGGCTTCGTCCATCTGCGTGTCGTTGGGCTTGGCGAGGCGCGAGCCGAGCACCGGCAGCGGCGTATTCGGCCAGCGCGGCTTGTGGGCGCTCGTGTACCAGTTCATGTAGAGGATCTCGGGATGCCCCTGCATGATGTCGGTGGAGGACGTCTGGAATGTCTGCGGGTCGCCGTGGCCGCTCACGATGTCGCGGGCAAGCGCCTGAATCTGTTCTTGCGCGCCCGTCATGGACAGGCGAATCTGCTGCTGGGCCCACGCGACGTTTCTATATAGCGTGTCTTCCTGCTGCTGCTGTTCGCGCCGGTTCAGGCTCCACAAAATCAGGCTCATGACGACCAGAAAAACCAGGATCGAAATCAGCGGCGTGAGTAAATAGGAGTTCGACCACCACGGTCCGTGGTGCCAGCGGGACGGCGACGAGTCTGTCGGCTTGCGCGACGACCGCGCCGAGCGTGCGAAAAGCCGATCGGTCAACATGGCGGCAATTGTAACGCAGCGTTTGATTGTTAAATGGCGTAAAAAGACGGGAAACCGCCTTCAATGGGTCGCAAGGGAGCGAATCGTCTATCAGAAAAGCCTTGTCAGACGGTGCGTCGCAGCAATTTTTCGCATTATGAGATTCACTCTCATGATTCGAAAATTTCCTTGCGTGATTGTCCGGACCCTCTTTAGAATTGGCGCACGCGGCTGGTGCCATTTGGCGCGTGTCGTCTGTTCACAGAGCGTTCCTCAAATCAGGAGACGAGCATGTCCGCTGTACCCGACGAAGTTCTGAAATACGTTGCCAATGCCAACGACGACGATCCCCAGGAAACGGCCGAGTGGCTCGAAGCGCTCGACGGCGTGATTTCGGCGGTTGGCCCGGATCGCGCGCATTACCTGATTGAGAAACAGATCGAATTTGCCCGCGTGCACGGCGAGCATCTGCCGTTCTCGGCGAATACGCCCTACATCAATACCATTCCCGTCGTGCGCCAGGCCAAGATTCCCGGCGATCAGGACATCGAACACCGCATCCGCTCGTACACGCGCTGGAACGCCATCGCGATGGTGCTGCGCGCAGGCAAGGACACGAACGTCGGCGGCCATATCGCTTCGTTCGCCTCTGCGGCCACGCTTTACGACGTCGGTTTCAACCATTTCTGGCACGCGCCGTCGGACAAGCACGGCGGCGACCTCGTGTTCGTGCAGGGCCATTCGTCGCCGGGCGTGTACTCGCGCGCGTTCCTGCTCGGCCGGCTGACGGAAAAGCAGCTGAACAACTTCCGCCAGGAAGTGGGTGGCGAGGGCATCTCGTCGTATCCGCATCCGTGGCTCATGCCGGATTTCTGGCAGTTCCCGACCGTCTCGATGGGTCTCGGCCCGATCATGGCGATCTATCAGGCGCGCTTCATGAAATACCTGGACGCGCGCGGCGTCGCGAAGACCGAAGGCCGCAAGGTCTGGGCGTTCCTCGGCGACGGCGAGACCGACGAGCCGGAATCGCTCGGCGCGATCGGCATGGCGGGGCGTGAGCGCCTCGACAACCTCGTCTTCGTGATCAACTGCAACCTGCAGCGTCTCGACGGCCCGGTGCGCGGCAACGGCAAGATCATCCAGGAACTGGAGTCCGAATTCCGCGGCGCCGGCTGGAACGTGATCAAGGTGATCTGGGGCAGCCGCTGGGACGCGCTCTTCGCGCGGGACAAGACCGGCGCGCTGATGCGCCGGATGATGGAAGTCGTCGACGGCGAATATCAGACGTACAAGTCGGAGTCGGGCGCGTTCGTGCGCGAGCACTTCTTCAATACGCCGGAACTCAAGGCGCTGGTGTCCGACTGGTCCGACGAGGACATCTGGAACCTGAACCGCGGCGGCCATGATCCGCACAAGATCTACGCCGCGTACGATCAGGCGCAGAAGACGAAGGGCGCGCCGACCGTCATTCTCGCGAAGACCATCAAGGGTTACGGGATGGGCGAGCACGGTCAGGCGATGAACATCACGCACCAGCAGAAGAAGCTGCCGATCGAGACGCTGAAGAAATTCCGCGATCAGTTCCGCCTGCCGATCACCGACGAGAAGATCGAGGAAGTGCCGTACCTCACGTTCGAGGACGGCTCGAAGGAACTCGAATACATGCGCGCGCGCCGCCAGGATCTGGGCGGCTATCTGCCGACGCGCCGCCAGAAGGCCGAATCGCTGCCGGTGCCGGAGCTCTCGGCGTTCGAGCCGGTGCTCAAGGGCACGGGCGAGGGCCGCGAAATCTCCACGACGATGGCGTTCGTGCGGATCCTGAACATCCTGCTGAAGGACAAGGCGCTCGGCAAGCGCATCGTGCCGATCGTGCCCGACGAGTCGCGCACCTTCGGCATGGAAGGGCTCTTCCGCCAGATCGGCATCTGGAACCAGGACGGCCAGAAGTACGTGCCGGAAGACTCCGACCAGCTGATGTTCTACCGCGAGTCGGAAACGGGCCAGATCCTGCAGGAAGGCATCAACGAAGCCGGTGGCATGTGCGACTGGATCGCGGCCGCGACGTCGTATTCGACGCACGGCGAGATCATGATCCCGTTCTACATCTTCTACTCGATGTTCGGCTTCCAGCGCATCGGCGACCTCGCGTGGGCGGCGGGCGACATGCGCTCGCGCGGCTTCCTGCTCGGCGGCACGGCGGGGCGCACGACGCTCAACGGCGAAGGCCTGCAGCACGAAGACGGCCACTCGCTGCTGTGGGCGGCATCGATTCCGAACTGCGTGAGCTACGACCCGACGTTCGGCTACGAACTCGCGGTGATCATGCAGGACGGCCTGCGCCGCATGGTCGCGGATCAGGAGGACGTGTACTACTACATCACCGTGATGAACGAGAACTACGAGCATCCGGCGATTCCGCAGGGTGAGTCCGTGGCCTCGGACATCATCAAGGGCATGTACTCGTTCAGAAAAGCACCGGCAGACAAGAAGGCGCCGCGCGTGCAACTGATGGGCGCGGGCACGATCTTCAACGAAGTGATCGCCGCCGCCGACCTGCTGAAGAACGACTGGGGCGTCGCCGCCGACCTGTGGAGCGTGCCGAGCTTCACCGAACTGGCCCGCGAAGGCCAGGCGGTCGAGCGCTGGAACCTGCTCAACCCGGGCGCCGACAGGAAGGTCGCGCACGTCGCGAAACTGCTCAAGGACGCGCCGGGCCCGGTGATCGCATCGACCGACTACATCCGCGCGCTCGTCGACCAGATCCGCGCGTACGTGCCGAACAAGTTCGTCGTGCTCGGCACCGACGGCTACGGGCGCTCCGACACGCGCGAGGCGCTGCGCCATTTCTTCGAAGTCGACCGCTACTGGGTCACCGTCGCGGCGCTCAACGCGCTCGCGGACGAAGGCACGATCGAGCGCAAGGTCGTCGCCGAGGCGATCAAGAAGTACAACCTCGACCCGGCAAAACCCAACCCGATGACCGTCTAAAGGCATCGCCCCCCGTGTGTTGTGACGCGCGCCTTCCCGAAGCGGGAAGGCGCGCGTGCAGCCCTGGAGACACTAATAATGAGTCAAGCGATCGAAGTCAAAGTGCCGGACATCGGCGATTTCACGGACATTCCCGTGATCGAGGTGCTGGTAAAAGCGGGTGATGTCGTCGAAAAAGAGCAGTCGCTCGTCACGCTCGAATCCGACAAAGCCACGATGGACGTGCCCAGCTCAGCCGCGGGCACTGTCAAGGAAGTGAAGGTCAAGGTGGGCGACAACGTGTCCGAGGGCTCGCTGATCGTCGTGCTGGAAGGCGCAGCCGGCGGCGCCGGTGCCAATGGTGCCGCAGGCGCGCCCGCGTCCGCTCCGGCCGCGCCCGCGAAGCAGGAAGCCGCGCCCGCGGCAGCGCCCGCTGGCGGCGCCACGGTCGAAGTGAAGGTGCCGGACATCGGCGACTTCAAGGACATCCCGGTCATCGAGATCGGCGTGAAGGTCGGCGACAAGGTCGAGAAGGAGCAGTCGCTCGTCACGCTCGAATCCGACAAGGCCACGATGGACGTGCCGTCGCCCGCGGCGGGCACGGTCAAGGAACTGAAGGTCAAGATCGGCGACACGGTCTCCGAAGGCACGCTGATCGTCGTGCTGGAAAGCGGCGGAGGAGCCGCCGCGCCGGCGGCTAAGCAGGAAGCGCCGAAGCAGGAGGCAAAGCAGGTCGAGCCGCCGCCCGATGCGCCGGTGAAACCCGCGCCGCAGAAAGAGCCGCCTTCCGCGCTTGCGCAGGCGCCCCTGATGCCCGCCGGCGACGGCACGCATACGTCGAGCCACGCGTCGCCGTCGGTGCGCAAGTTCGCGCGCGAACTGGGCGTGGACGTGGGGCGCGTGGCGGGCACGGGTCCGAAGGGCCGCATCACGCAGGAAGACGTCACCGCGTTCGTGAAGGGTGTGATGACCGGGCAGGCGAAAGCGCCGGCCGCGGCTGCGGCGCCCGCGGGCGGTGGCGGCGAACTGGGGCTGCTGCCGTGGCCGAAGGTCGACTTCACCAAGTTCGGGCCGATCGATCCGAAGCCGCTCTCGCGCATCAAGAAGATTTCGGGCGCGAACCTGCATCGCAACTGGGTCATGATCCCGCACGTCACGAACAATGACGAAGCGGACATCACCGAGCTCGAGGAACTGCGCGTCAAGCTGAACAAGGAAAACGAAAAGTCCGGCGTGAAGATCACGATGCTGGCGTTCGTGATCAAGGCGGTCGTCTCGGCGCTGAAGAAATTCCCGACGTTCAACGCGAGCCTCGACGGCGACAACCTCGTGTTCAAGCAGTACTACCACGTGGGTTTTGCCGCCGATACGCCGAACGGGCTCGTCGTGCCGGTCATCCGCGATTGCGACAAGAAGGGCCTGATCGAGATCGCGAAGGAAATGGCGGACCTGTCGAAGGCGGCGCGCGAAGGCAAGCTGAAACCGGACCAGATGCAGGGCGGCTGCTTCTCGATTTCGTCGCTCGGCGGCATCGGCGGGACGCACTTCACGCCGATCATCAACGCGCCGGAAGTCGCGATTCTCGGGCTGTCGCGCGGTGCGATGAAACCGGTGTGGGACGGCAAGCAGTTCGTGCCGCGCCTCACGCTGCCGCTTTCGCTGTCCTATGACCATCGCGTCATCGACGGGGCGGAAGCTGCGCGCTTCAACGCGTATCTGTCGGGGATTCTGGCGGATTTCCGTCGGGTGATTCTTTGATTTCTGCGCCTTCGCCGGCCGCTTCGGCGGCCGGCATCGCGTGTCATTGAACTTGCATGCGCGTCGCGCCTTGCACGCCGTCCGCCTTCGCGGCGGCGCCCGCCTTTCCTTCGCACCGGAAAAGGCAGGCAAAGGAACGGCGCGCCTGCCGACGGCGGAACCGGCCGACTCTTTCTTCGGCCGGTTCTTTCCGCTTCCTTCTTAGGGGACAACAATGAGTCTCGTCGAATTAAAAGTGCCCGATATCGGCGACTTCTCTGACGTCGATGTCATCGAAGTGAATATCAAGCCAGGCGACGCCATCGAAAAAGAGCAGGGCGTCATCACCCTCGAAACCGACAAGGCGACGATGGAAGTGCCGAGCGACGTCGCCGGCACCGTCAAGGAACTGAAGGTGAAGGCCGGCGACAAGGTGTCGCAGGGCTCGGTCATCGCGATGGTCGAGACGGCCGAAGCGGGCGCCGCCGCCAAGCCCGCCGAAGCGCCGAAGGCGCCGGCCGCCGCGCAGACCGCGCAGGCGAAGCCCTCGGGCGGCGGCACGCAGGAAGTGAAGGTGCCGGATATCGGCGACTTCAAGGACATTCCGGTCATCGAAGTGCACGTGAAGCCGGGCGACACGGTGGAGAAGGAACAGTCGCTCGTCACGCTCGAATCCGACAAGGCCACGATGGACGTGCCGTCGCCCGCGGCGGGCACGGTCAAGGAACTGAAGGTCAAGGTCGGCGACAACGTCTCCGAAGGCGTCGTGATCCTCACGCTCGAAGGCGCGGGCGGTGGCGCGGGCGAGGCCGTGCCGAAGGCGCAGGCCCCGGCGCCCCAGCCGGAAAAGGCGGCCGCGCCCGCACCGAAGGCGGGCAGCTACTCGGGCGCCGCCGACATCGAATGCGACATGGTCGTGATCGGCGCCGGCCCCGGCGGATACTCCGCCGCGTTCCGTTCCGCCGACCTCGGCATGAAGACCGTGCTCGTCGAGCGGTACGCGACGCTTGGCGGCGTGTGCCTGAACGTCGGCTGCATTCCGTCGAAGGCGCTGCTGCACACCGCGCTGCTGCTCGACGAAACGAAGGCGCTCGAACATCACGGCATCACGTTCGGCCAGCCGTCAATCGATCTCGACAAGCTGCGCGGCTTCAAGGAAGGCGTCGTCAAGAAGCTGACGGGCGGTCTCGCCGGCATGGCGAAGGCGCGCAAGGTCGAAGTGGTGACGGGCGTCGGCAGTTTCGTCGACCCGAACCATCTGGAGGTGCAGACGGAAAGCGGCAAGAAGGTCGTGAAATTCAAGAAGGCGATCATCGCGGCGGGCTCGCAGGCGGTGAAGCTGCCGTTCATGCCGGAAGACCCGCGCGTCGTCGATTCGACGGGCGCGCTGGAACTGCGCCAGATCCCGAAGCGCATGCTGGTGGTGGGCGGCGGCATCATCGGGCTGGAAATGGCGACCGTGTACGCGTCGCTCGGCGCGGAGATCCACGTCGTCGAAATGCTGGACGGCCTGATGCTGGGCGCCGACCGCGACCTCGTGAAGGTCTGGGAGAAGTACAACGCGAAGCGCTTCGCGAACGTCATGCTCAAGACCAAGACGACCAAGGCGGAAGCGAAGGAAGACGGCATCTGGGTGAGCTTCGAAGGCGAGAAGGCGCCGGCCGAAGCGCAGCGCTACGACCTCGTGCTGGTCGCTGTCGGGCGTAGCCCGAACGGCGGCAAGATCGGCGCGGACAAGGCGGGCGTGGCGGTCACGGAGCGCGGCTTCATCAACGTCGACAAGCAGATGCGCACGAACGTCGAGCACATTTTCGCGATCGGCGACCTGGTCGGCCAGCCGATGCTCGCGCACAAGGCCGTGCACGAGGCGCACGTCGCGGCGGAGGCGGCGCACGGCGAGAAGGCGTATTTCGACGCGATGCAGATTCCGTCGGTGGCCTACACCGATCCGGAAGTGGCCTGGGCCGGCAAGACCGAGGACGAGTGCAAGGCGCAGGGCATCAAGTACGGCAAGGCGGTGTTCCCGTGGGCCGCTTCGGGCCGCGCGATCGCCAACGGCCGCGACGAGGGCTTCACCAAGCTGATCTTCGATGAGGAAACGCACCGGGTGATCGGCGGAGGCATCGTCGGGCTGAATGCGGGCGACCTGATCAGCGAAGTGTGTCTCGCGGTCGAGATGGGCGCGGACGCAACCGATATCGGCAAGACGATCCATCCGCATCCGACGCTCGGCGAATCGATCGGCATGGCTGCGGAGCTTTACGAAGGCGTCTGTACCGATCTGCCGCCGCAGCGCAAGAAGTAGGCTTCGACGGCGGCGCAACGAAAAAGCGGCGCACCCTGAAAAGGGTGCGCCGCTTCCTTTTGGCCGCTTGTTCTGAGATGCGCCGCAGCGCCAGCACGGATACAGACCGCGACACAAACCGCGCGCCCAAAAAGAAACCCGGCGAAAGCCGGGTTTTCTTCAATCCGCCGCCGGACCGGCGAGCGGATCTTCCTTCAGACAAGAAGCTTAGGCAACCGACTTCTTGGCCGAACGCGTAGCTTGTTCGGTGGCTTGCGTAGCAGCCTTCGTCGCGGCCGTAGCGGCTGCGTTGAAGTTGCTTTCAGCGATTTCGACAGCTTGCTTCGTTGCCTTGTGAACCGTTTCGTACGTGGTGTTGGCGGCTGTGATGGCCGACTTCATCACGGCGACAGCCGTTTCCGAGCCTGCCGGTGCGTTCTTCGCGACGTTGTCGACGAGCGTTTGCACCTTGCGGTTCTGCTCTTCGTATTGAGCTTCGGCGACGCGGGCGAATTCGGCTTGCGTGGCCGATGCGATTTCATACAGGTGACGGCCATACGACAGCACCTTTTCGGCGGTCGGCTGCGTGAGGCTGGCTTGCAGTGCGAGCAGTTCCTGCGCGTCCTTCACCGACAATGCACGTTGCGTGTTTTCCTGGCTTTCGGCGAGCGTCGACTTCACGACTTGCAGATTCAGTTCAACCAGCTTCTCGATACCTTCGAAAGCCTTGTTCGTGAGGCCGAACAGGGTGTCGAATTGAGCTTTTTGTGCAGCGGCGATTTGTTCGGGGGTCAACAGGGTCATATCACGCTCCTGAAAATCGACCCTATCAGCGCGGGTCGTGGGTTTTTGGCGGCGGCCGGGATTCCGGCTACCGGATGAAGCAAGTGCGATTGGTGCGTCGCAACATGGAAGCCATTTTAATCACATTCCTATCGATGTCAAGTATTTTTTGTGCGCCGCACAATGTGTTTAATCTATTTATTAAACAACGACTTATCTGCCCGCATCCGGAGTGATGTCGATTCGGGATAACCCGTATGCACCAAGATGGAACAAGGCGCCCGGGGCGGTTCGGATGCTAGGATCGCGCGTGGAGAGCGCAGGAATTCAGAGCTGATGAAAGCATTCTATAGTGACCGTTTTGTGTTGCCGCTCCCGGCGGGGCACCGGTTTCCGATGCAGAAGTATCGAATGCTGCGCGAGCGTGTCGCGGCGCAGTTGCGCGACGTCGCGCTGCACGAAGCGCCGGTCGCCGGCGACGCCGAACTCACCCGCGCGCACTCGGCCTCTTATGTGGCGCGCGTCGCGTCGGGCGCGCTCGACGCGAACGAGCAGCGCGAGATCGGCTTTCCGTGGTCGGAGAACATGGTCGAGCGCTCCCGCCGCTCGGTGGGCGCGACCATCGCCGCATGCCGTGCCGCGATCGCCGACGGCTTCGCGGTCAACCTCGCCGGCGGCACGCATCACGCGTATGCGTCGCACGGGGCCGGGTTCTGCGTCTTCAACGACGCCGCAGTCGCAGCCCGCGCGATGCAGGCCGAGGGCGTTGTCTTCGCAGCGGGCGGAGAGAAGGCGCAAATCGCGATCGTCGATCTCGACGTTCATCAGGGCAACGGCACGGCATCGATATTCCGCGACGACCCGAGCGTGTTCACGCTCTCGCTGCACGGCGCATCGAACTATCCTTTTACAAAGGAGACGAGCGATCTCGACGTCGCGCTCCCCGACGGCTGCGACGACGACGCCTACGCGGAAGCGCTGTCACGCGCGCTCGAGACGATGTTCGAGCGCGCCGGGCCCGCGCTCCTCATTTATCTGGCGGGCGCGGATCCGCATGCGGGCGACCGGCTGGGCCGGCTCGGTCTCACCTTCGCCGGCCTCGCGCGGCGCGACCGGCTCGTCTTCGAGGCCGCGGCGGCGCGCGATCTGCCCGTCGCGATCGCGATGGCGGGCGGCTATGGACGCAATATCGACGACACGGTGGAAGTGCACCTGCAGACGATCCAGCTCGCGGCAAGCGCATGCGGGAAGCGCAGCCGGATGCTGGCCGGCACAATTTCCCGCGCTTTATAGGACGTCGCCGTAAACCAAAATTGTTGAAGGAACGTTAACATTTCACCTTAGTCGAATGCCCGTTGCCGCTCGGCGACAGTCGTTTCGCTGTTTTCCCGCCCGGACGTCGACAAACGCACGGTTTTCGGATACACGGAAGCCGACAATTCACTCAAGTTGCAGAATAAATTGCCGATATGCACTGATGCCGTTGTGGGACAGGTGCGCTATCGGCGAAATGCTTTCCGGCTCCTGATCGTTTTTGACGATCGGTCGTCGAACCTTATTGGTGTTTGTAATCGATTCTTACAACTCGGTTTAAAGAGCGTCGATAAGTGCTTAATATTGCTTAAATTTCGCAGCTTTACTACACTGGCGGTACTCTCGCCGCCCCAGAACACAACACTAATGAAAACCGAAATGTTTTCGTCGCTGAAGATGATGCACGGCGTGGCGCTACGCACCGCAATGTCGGTGGCCGTATCGATCGCGGTTGCGACGTCTTTCGCGGCAGCCCCCGGCGAGGCTTTTGCAAAGACCGCCACGTCGAAATCCGTCGCCAAGAAGGCCGCACCGGCCAAGACCGCCGACGCTCCTGCGACGGCCAAGTCGAAATCGGCGAGGGCGTCCAAGACGGTCGCGCCGAGCCGCTCGGCGAAGGTCGCCGCCGCCGCGGACGATGACGACGCGCCCCGCGCCTCGCGCAAACGCCGCGTCAATTACCGGATGGACCCGCACAGCCGCCGCGGCGCGGTGCATTCGGTCGCGTACCAGCCGCGCCCGCAGACGGTCGGCCAGGCCTTCGGTCTCCACGAAACGCCTGACAGCCTCGCGCTGCGTTCGAGCGTCGCCTACGTCGTCGACCAGAACACGTCGGAGACGCTCTTCGACAAGAATTCCCGCGCCGTCGTGCCGATCGCGTCGATCACGAAGCTGATGACGGCAATGGTCGTGCTCGATTCGCGCATGCCGCTCACCGACGTGATCCAGGTCACCGACGAAGACCGCGACTACGAGAAGTACACGGGCTCGCGCCTCGCCGTCGGCTCGGAGCTCAACCGCGAGGACATGCTCCATATCGCGCTGATGGCGTCGGAAAACCGCGCGGCCGCCGCACTGTCGCGTTATTACTCGGGCGGGCGCCCCGGGTTCATCGCCGCGATGAACGCGAAAGCGAAGTCGCTCGGCATGACCGACACGCACTTCGAGAACTCCACCGGGCTTACGAGCCAGAACGTGTCGAGCGCGCGCGACCTCGTGAAGATGGTCAATGCCGCGTATCAGTATCCGCTGATCCGCAAGTTCTCCACGGACCGCAGCTACGAAGTGTTCACGGGCAAGCGCAATCTCGCCTACAACAGCACGAACGCGCTGATTCGCAACTCGACGTGGGATATCGGCCTGCAAAAGACCGGCTTCATCAACGAAGCGGGTGAATGCCTGGTGATGCAGGCCAACATTCACGGCCGCCCGGTGGTGATGGTGCTGCTCGACTCGTCGGGCAAGTATTCGCGCTTCGCCGACGCGGGACGCCTGCGCACGTATCTCGATACGGCCGGCGAGCCGCACATCACGAGTGCCGATACGGGCGGCGGCGGGACCTGATTCGACGCCACCACGCGCAAACGGAAAAAGCCGGATTCATCGTCAGATGAATCCGGCTTTTTTGTATTGGCGACGACCGAACGGATGAACGGCGTCAGCGCTGCTGCGAATCCGTTCCTGCGTCCTCGCGATACCCGAGCGAGTGCGAAATCTCGAGCGCGGTATGGCTCAGCTGCTTGAGCCACGCGTCCTGCAACCGGTCGGCCGGCGCCGACAGCGACAACCCCGCCACCAGCCGCCCGGTGTCGTCGTAGATGCCGGCGGCGATGCAGCGCACGCCCAGTTCCAGCTCCTCGTTGTCCCGCGCGCACGCCTGCTGGCGCACGAACGACAGCTCGCGCTCGAGCTTCGCGAGATCCGTGATGCTGTTCTGCGTGTGGCCCGAGAGGCCCGTGCGGGTCGCGTAGGCGCGCACGCGCGAGGCTTCGTCGGCGGCGAGGAAAAGCTTGCCGACCGAAGTCAGGTGCAGCGGCGCCCGTCCGCCGATCGCGCGCACGACCTGCATGCCCGAGCGCTCCGAATACGCGCGCTCGATGTACACGATCTCGTCGCCCTGGCGCACGGAGAGATTCACCGTCTGCCCGGTCTGGCGGTGCAGCTCGCGCATCGGCGGCATCGCGGCTTCGCGCACCGACAGACGCGCCTTCACCAGATTGCCGAGTTCGAGCAGGCGCATGCCGAGCCGGTACGTGCCCGGATCCGAACGGTCGACGAGCCGGCACAGCACCATGTCGTTCAGGATGCGGTGCGCCGTCGACGGATGCAGTTCCGTGCTCTGGGCAAGCTCCTTCAGGCTGACGGGGTCGGTGTGCGAGGCGAGGGCGTCGAGAAGCCGCATCATGCGCTCGATCACCTGTATGGACGTCTTGGATTCCGGGTTCGTATCGCTCATCGTGAAAAATCGCTTGACGCGTCAAACAGCGGAAACAGAATTGTATCTCGTAATGTGAAAAAAGCGAATGCGGGTCTCGGGTGGGGCCTCTTTCTGCTTCTGTCCCTTTCTTCCGTAACGGGCCCGCACACGTGCGCTATTCGCGGATAATCGGGCGTTTGCGCCACGAAATAAAAAAAGGAAGCCCATGCGAGTCGGATTGTTCGTCACCTGTCTCATCGACCTGATGCGCCCCGAGATTGGCTTCTCCGTCATCAAGCTGATCGAGCAGGCCGGCTTCGAAGTGGTCGTGCCGCCCGCGCAGACCTGCTGCGGGCAGCCCGCGTACAACTCCGGCGAGCGGCGCCTCGCGCGCGATCTCGCCGAAAAGACGCTGCGCGAATTCGAGCAGTTCGACTACGTGGTGGTGCCGTCGGGCTCGTGCGGCGGCATGATCCGCGCGCACTACGGCGACCTCTTTCGCGACGACCCCGAACTGATGAATCGCTACGGGCGCCTGCAGCCGCGCGTGTTCGAGCTGACCGATTTTCTCGTGACGGTCGCCCACGCGCGCATCGAGCCGGGTGTCTTCAAGGGCGGCGAGGGCGGCGTGACGTATCACGATTCGTGCTCGGGCCTGCGCGAACTCGGCGTCAAGGCGCAGCCGCGCGCGCTGCTCGCCCAGGCGGGCGTGCCCGTCACGGAAATGAAGGGCTGCGAGCACTGCTGCGGTTTCGGCGGCACGTTCGCGGTGAAGTACGGCGACATCTCGACGGCGATCGTCGACGAGAAATGCGCCAACATCAAGGAAAGCGGCGCGCATGCGGTCGTGCTCGGCGACCTCGGCTGCATGCTGAACATAGAAGGGCGCCTGCGCCGCACCGGCGACACCGCGACGCGCGTGCTGCACATCGCGCAGGTACTCGCGGGCGACGCCTGATCATCCCCTGATCTACTCACTAGAAACCGCCCATGCAAGTTCAGACGATGCAGTTCAAGGCGCGCGCGGGCAGCAAGCTCGCCGACGAGCGCCTTCAGCAGAATCTCACCAAGCTCTCGACGAAGTTCGTCAGCGCCCGCGCGAGCGCGATCACGGCGATCGATTTCGAGGAGACGCGCGCCGCGCTGAAGGAGCGGCGCAACCGCGCGATCGAGAATCTCGACGTGTGGCTCGACACCTTCGAGCGCGAAGCGACCCGGCGCGGCGCCACGGTGCTCTACGCGGAATCGACGCAGGACGCGGCGCGGCTCGTCGCGGACATCGCGCGCCGGCACGACGTGAAGAAGGTGATCAAGACGAAGTCGATGGTGTCGGAGGAAATGCAGCTGAACCGCGTGCTCGGCGAGATGGGCGTGCAGTCGATCGAGACGGATCTGGGCGAATACATTCTCCAGATCAATGACAACGAGCCGCCGAGCCACATCATCGCGCCCGTCGTGCACAAGGACAAGGAGCAGATCGCGGATCTCTTCGCGAAGACGCACGGGCGGCCGCGCCTCACCGACATTCCCGACATGACCCGCGAGGCGCGCGAAGTGCTGCGTCCGCATTTCATGTCGGCGGACATGGGCGTGACGGGCGGCAACTTCGTGATCGCGGAAACCGGTTCGGTGGCGCTCGTCACGAACGAAGGCAACGAGGGCATGTGCACCGTGATGCCGCGCGTGCACGTGGCGGTGACGGGCATCGAAAAAGTCCTGCCGACGCTCGAAGACCTCGCCACTGCGATGCGGCTTCTGCCGCGCTCGGCGACCGGGCAGACCACGTCGAATTATTTTTCGCTGCTGACGGGGCCGCGCGCCGCGGGCGAACTCGACGGCCCGGAGCATATGTACTTCGTGCTCGTCGACGGCGGGCGCACGGGGCTCATCGGCGGCGAGTTCCAGGAGATGCTGCGCTGCATCCGCTGCGGCGCCTGCATGAATCACTGTCCGGTGTATCAGAAGATCGGCGGGCACGCCTACGGATGGGTCTATCCGGGGCCGATGGGCTCGGTGCTGACGCCGGCTTATACCGGCATCGACCGCGCGCTCGACCTGCCGCAGGCAGCCACGTTGTGCGGTGAGTGCAACAGCGTGTGCCCGGTGGGCATTCCGCTGTCGGATCTGCTGCGAAAACTGCGCGAAAAGCAGATGGAGCGGCGCCTGAGGCCGTGGGGAGAACGCGTGGCGCTTGCCATGTGGGGATTCCTCGCGCTTCACCCCGGCTGGTACGCGACGTTCACGAAGCTCGCGGTGCGGATCCTCGAACGGATGGGCGGCAGCCGCAAGGCGATCTCGCGCCTGCCGCTCGGCGGCGGCTGGACCCATACGCGCGACATGCCGGCGCCCGTCGGGCGAACGTTCCGCGAACTGTACAAGGCGCAGCGGTCGCATATCGGCTGAGGCGAGCGCGCCAGGCGGACGCGAAAAAGCCGCGCGGGATCGTCGATCCCGCGCGGCTTGTTTTGCGGCAACGCTGCCGGTCCGCCGCCGGCCGTTATCCGCCGTAGCGCCCCAGATTTTGCCGCTGCGGCGGCCCGCCCGGCGTGCTGATGTTCGGCTGCGGCAATTGCGCGGGGCGCGCGGGCGGCGGGCCGCCGACCGCCGCCGGTGCGGGCGGCCTGCCGCCTCCAGCCTGCGGCGGCGGCGCGGGCGGCGCCCCGCCGTGATTTCCGCCTCCGCCGCCCGCCTGCGGCGGCCGGCCACCCTGATTGCCGCCATGATCGCCGTGACCGCCGCCCGGCGGCCGGTTCTGCCAGCCGCCTGGGGGCGGCCGGTGCCGGTAGCCGGGACTGTCGTCCCAGTAACGCGGGCCGGGGCCGCCGTAATAGCTTCCTCCGCCGATATAGACGCCCGACTGCACCACCGGGCCCGGATAGCCGTAGTAGCCATAGCCGGGGTCGTAGGTGGCCGGATAGCCGCCGCCGTACGCGGGCGTGCCGTCGGGATAGACGGCGCACCCGCCCAGCAGGGCCGACGACACGACAGCGAGACTTGCGACTGCAAATTTCATGATTCTGAACAGGAGTTGACCGATTGTTTACTAAGACAGCCGCCGGATTCGAGTGTCCCGACAAGTTTGTAAGCTTTTATGTCCGGGGGCGGCATTATCGGCCGGAATGGCGCTGGCGGGCAGCTTGTTGTCGCAAGCGCAACGAACCTTTGCTATCAATCGTCTTAATCTGATAGGGATAAACCCGTAGAATCACAACAATCGCAAAATGGGCCTTTTGCCCATCGCGAAGCAGCAGTTGAGGTGACCCCATGAGAAAGACAATATCGACTTACTGGCCCGTCGCGATGCTCGTCCCCATCGCCCTCGCCGGCTATTTGCATACCGTTGGCGCCGATCAGCCCAGCGCCGCGCCGCATGAGCAGATGACCGTCGCGGAAGTGAGTGCCGAGTTCGCCCGCGCGATTTCGCTGGGCTTCGTCGATGCCGACGGCGACTGGCAGCCCGCCGGCAGCATGCCGGCAGTCGCCGCGGCGCCCCGCGTGCTTTGAACGCTGTGAGCACTGCGCCGACTGCGGGTCCGTCGGAATAGGCGCGCTTTTCCCGACCTTTGTATAATTCGGGACAGTTTCGAGCGGAGTGGCTGGCCGGCCGGGTCGGACGATCCGGCCTCAACCCCGACGCACTCCCGGCAATGCAGCAAGTCCGTACCTGAAATCCGATGAATTCGATTGCCGTCTGCTTCGTGTGTCTGGGCAATATCTGCCGCTCGCCGAGTGCCGAGGCAGTGATGCTGCACCAGGTGGCGCTGGCGAAGCTCGCGGACCGGATCATCGTCGATTCCGCCGGAACGGGCGACTGGCACATCGGTCACCCCCCCGACGACAGGGCGCAGCGCTCGGCGAAGCGGCGCGGCTACGACCTCTCGGCGCTGCGCGGCCGCCAGATCGCCGCCGACGATTTCGCGCGTTTCGACCTGCTGATCGCGATGGACGACATGAATGCCGCCGCCCTCGCGCAAATCTGCCCGCCGGAGCATCGCGACAAGATCCGTCTGCTGATGGAATTCGCGACTCGCGACGACAGCCGCGTCGTCGTCGACCCGTACTTCGGCGGCGACGAAGGTTTCGAGCGCGTGCTCGACCAGTGCGAAGACGCCTGTGAGGGCCTCGTCAAGGCGCTGCGCGCGCAACTGGTCGTTTAGGGCGGGCGCTTAAGTAAATTCCTATAGATTTCCGTCCTGCATACTTGACTAAATCCGTAGGCTATTTATACTGGACGAAAATCATCAAGTATTAGCGGTGCCCCAATTATGAGACTCACCACGAAAGGCCGGTTCGCCGTCACGGCGATGATCGACCTGGCATTGCGCCAGGAGCAGGGCCCGGTGACGCTGGCCGGTATCAGCCAGCGCCAGCGCATCTCGCTTTCCTACCTCGAGCAGTTGTTCGGCAAGCTCAGGCGCCACGAGATCGTCGAATCGGTCCGCGGGCCGGGCGGCGGCTACAACCTCGCGCGCCGCGCGGAGAACGTTACGGTCGCGGACATCATCATCGCGGTCGACGAGCCGATCGACGCCACCCAGTGCGGCGGCAAGGGCACGTGCGAAGGCACGAAGCAGCACGACGGCCATTGCATGACGCATGAACTCTGGGCGACGCTTAACCAGAAGATGGTCGAGTATCTCGATTCCGTGTCGCTGAAGGATCTCGTCGACCAGCAGCGTGCGCGCGAAGGTTCGTCGGCGATTCTGCGCGACCGGCGCACCGAGACGGCGGCGGTGGAAGCCGCGCGCGTCGTGCCGAAAGGGCCCAATTCCGTTTTCAACCTGGCGGGCTGAGCGCTGGCGCGCCTTCATGCGCGAAGTGCCCGAAGTGCCGGCGGCAACGCCATTTGACCGATTTATCCGGAGCGACTGATGAACCACGATATTCCCCACCTGCCCATTTACATGGACTACAGCGCGACGACGCCGGTCGATCCGCGTGTGGTGGACAAGATGATTCCGTATCTGCGCGAGCAGTTCGGCAATCCCGCGTCACGCAGCCACCAGTACGGCTGGGATGCGGAGCGTGCGGTCGAGGAAGCGCGCGAGAACGTCGCGGCGCTGGTGAACTGCGATCCGCGCGAAATCATCTGGACGTCGGGTGCAACGGAATCGAACAACCTCGCCATCAAGGGCGCGGCGCACTTCTACAAGAGCAAGGGCAAGCACCTCATCACGGTGAAGACCGAGCACAAGGCCGTGCTCGACACCATGCGCGAACTCGAGCGCGAAGGCTTCGAAGTCACGTATCTGGATGTGCAGGACGACGGCCTCGTCGATCTCGACAAGCTCAAGGCGGCGATCCGCCCGGACACGGTGCTCGTGTCGGTGATGAGCGTGAACAACGAGATCGGCGTGATTCAGGATATCGCCGCGATCGGCGAGATCACGCGCCCGAAGGGCATCATTTTCCACGTGGACGCGGCGCAGGCCACGGGCAAGATCGGCATTGACCTGGACAAGCTCAAGGTCGACCTGATGTCGTTCTCGGCGCACAAGACGTATGGCCCGAAGGGCATCGGCGCGCTGTATGTGCGCAGGAAGCCGCGCGTGCGCATCGAAGCGCAGATGCACGGCGGCGGCCACGAGCGCGGCATGCGCTCGGGCACGCTCGCGACGCACCAGATCGTCGGGATGGGCGAGGCGTTTCGCATCGCCCGCGAGGAAATGGCAACCGAAAACGAGCGCATCCGCATGCTGCGCGACCGGCTGCTGAAGGGACTCTCGGATATCGAGGAAGTGTATGTGAACGGCGACATGGAGCGCCGCGTGCCGCACAACCTGAACATCAGCTTCAACTTCGTCGAAGGCGAGTCGCTGATCATGGCGGTGAAGGACGTGGCGGTGTCGTCGGGGTCGGCGTGCACGTCGGCGTCGCTCGAGCCCTCGTATGTGCTGCGCGCGCTCGGGCGCAACGACGAACTCGCGCACAGCTCGATCCGCTTCACGGTGGGGCGCTTCACGACCGAGCAGGACGTCGACTACGTGATCAATCTCCTGAAGAGCAAGATCGCGAAGCTGCGCGATTTGTCGCCGCTCTGGGAAATGCACAAGGACGGCATCGACATCTCGACCATCCAGTGGGCCGCGCACTGAGCGCCCCCGGACACACGAATACGAAAGGAGTTTGAATCATGGCATACAGCGACAAGGTTCTGGACCACTACGAAAACCCGCGCAATGTCGGCTCGTTCGGCAAGGACGACGACACGGTCGGCACCGGCATGGTCGGCGCGCCGGCGTGCGGCGACGTGATGAAGCTGCAGATTCGCGTGGGCGCGGACGGCATCATCGAGGACGCGAAATTCAAGACCTACGGCTGCGGTTCGGCGATCGCCTCCAGCTCGCTCGTGACGGAATGGGTGAAGGGCAAGACGCTCGACCAGGCGCTGACGATCAAGAACACGCAGATCGCCGAGGAACTCGCGCTGCCGCCGGTGAAGATCCACTGCTCGATCCTCGCGGAAGACGCGATCAAGGCAGCGGTCGCCGACTACAAGCAGCGTCACGGCGCGGCATCGCCCGAAGCGGCACCCGTCGAGGCGAAGCAGCACGCGGCGTAAGAAGCAGCCGCGAAAGTGGACGCGGGCGCGTTGATCCGATGAAAGCGCGCCCCTGATTTTCGATTCAGGCAAGGCCGCAGCATGCGACCGGCCGGGGAAGCACCGATCCCGGCGGACGAGCGGCTGCGAGAACGAGAGATTATGGCAATCACGTTGACGGATAAGGCAGCACAGCACGTGCAGAAGTATCTGGCGCGACGCGGCAAGGGCGTCGGGCTGCGTCTCGGCGTGCGCACGACGGGGTGCTCGGGCCTCGCGTACAAGCTCGAGTATGTCGACGAACTCGCGCCTGAAGACCAGGTGTTCGAGTCGGCCGGGGTGAAGATCATCATCGATCCGAAGAGCCTCGCCTATCTCGACGGCACCGAGCTCGACTTCGCACGGGAAGGGTTGAACGAAGGTTTTCGCTTCAACAACCCGAACGCGAAGGACGAGTGCGGCTGCGGCGAGTCCTTTCGCGTATAAAGCCGGGAGTACCGGCCGGCAGAGGCGGCGCGTGCCGCCTTTTTCTTTCGTGGTCTTGGTTTCGCTTGGGCTTCACCTCATCACCTATGGCAACGCTTTCCGACAGTCACTTCGACCTGTTCAACCTGCCGCCGGCCTACGCCGTCGATAGCAGCGCGCTCGACGACGCTTATCGCACGGTGCAGGCGCAAGTGCATCCGGACCGCTTCGCCGCGGCAGGCGACGCGCAGCGGCGCATCGCGATGCAGTGGGCGACGCGCACGAACGAGGCGTACCAGACGCTGCGCGATCCGCTCAAGCGCGCGCGCTACATGCTGTCGCTGCGCGGCGTGGACGTCGGCGCGGAAAACAACACCGCGATGGAGCCCGCGTTCCTCATGCAGCAGATGGAATGGCGCGAAACGATCGAGGATGCGGCGGCCGCGAAGAATCTCGGCGCGCTCGAGGCGCTGCTCGACGAGTTGCGCGGCGAAGAACGCGTGCGCTTCGACAAGCTCGCGGCGCTGCTCGACAGCCATTCGGATCAGGCCGCGGGCGAAGCCGTGCGCCAGCTGATGTTCATCGAGCGCGTGGCAAGCGAGATCGGCACGCAGATCGAGAAGCTCGAACACGCTTGAGGACGCAGGCACGACGAGAAGCGTCGTTCCGAAGGCCCGCGCCGAACCCAACCCCCAATAGATCAACGATGGCTTTACTGCAAATCTCCGAACCCGGCATGGCGCCGGCGCCGCATCAGCGGCGCGTCGCGATCGGCATCGATCTCGGCACGACCAATTCGCTCGTGGCCGCCGTGCGCAACAGCGTGCCCGAAGTGCTGCCCGACGAGGACGGCCACGTGCTGCTGCCGTCCGTCGTGCGCTATCTGGAAAAGGGCGGACGCCGCATCGGGCGCATCGCGAAGGACGAAGCGGCGCTCGATCCGCGCAACACGATCGTCTCGGTGAAGCGCTTCATGGGCCGCGGCAAGAGCGAGGTGGAAGGCGCCGAAAACGCGCCGTACGACTTCATCGACGCGCCCGGCATGGTGCAGATCCGGACCGTCGACGGCGTGAAGAGCCCGGTCGAAGTGTCGGCGGAGATTCTCGCGACGCTGCGCTATCGCGCGGAAGACACGCTCGGCGACGATCTCGTCGGCGCGGTGATCACGGTGCCGGCCTACTTCGACGAGGCCCAGCGGCAGGCGACGAAGGACGCCGCGCGCCTCGCCGGCCTGAACGTGCTGCGCCTGCTCAACGAGCCGACCGCGGCGGCGATCGCCTACGGGCTCGACAATGCGTCGGAGGGCCTGTACGCGGTGTATGACCTCGGCGGCGGCACGTTCGATCTGTCGATCCTGAAGCTCACGAAAGGCGTGTTCGAGGTGCTCGCGGCGGGCGGCGATTCGGCGCTCGGCGGCGACGACTTCGACCACGCGCTGTACCGGCACGTGGTCGCCCAGGCGGGCGTCGAGGTGGGCACGCCCGAGGACGTGCGGCTGCTCCTCGATCGCGTGCGCTCGGCGAAAGAGGCGCTTTCGGACGTGCCGCAAACGCGCGTCGAGGCGACGCTCTCGAGCGGCCAGCGCATCGATGTCGCCATCACCGAAGCGCAGTTTGCGACGCTTGCCGAGGCGCTCGTCGCCCGCACGCTCGTGCCGACGAGAAAGGCGCTGCGCGACGCGAAGGTCGCGCCCGCGGATATCAAGGGCGTCGTGCTGGTCGGCGGCGCGACGCGCATGCCGGTGATCCGGCGCGCCGTCGAAGGCTATTTCGGCCAGCCGCCGCTCACGAATCTCGACCCGGATCAGGTCGTCGCGCTCGGCGCCGCGATCCAGGCCGATCTGCTCGCCGGCAACCGCCGCGGCGACGGCGACGACTGGCTGCTGCTCGACGTGATTCCGCTCTCGCTCGGTGTCGAGACGATGGGTGGCCTCACGGAAAAGATCGTCCCGCGCAACTCGACCATTCCGATTGCGCGCGCGCAGGATTTCACGACGTTCAAGGACGGCCAGACGGCGATGGCGATCCACGTCGTGCAGGGCGAGCGCGAGCTCGTCTCCGACTGCCGGTCGCTCGCGCGCTTCGAGCTGCGCGGCATCCCGCCGATGGCGGCGGGCGCCGCGCGTATCCGCGTGACGTATCAGGTGGACGCCGACGGCCTGCTGTCGGTGTTCGCGCGTGAGCAGGAATCGGGCGTGGAGGCGTCGGTGGTGGTGAAGCCGTCGTACGGTCTCGCCGACGACGACGTCGCCCGCATGCTGGAGGAAAGTTTCAGGACGGCCGAGACCGACATGCGCGCCCGCGCGCTGCGCGAGGCGCAGGTGGATGCGCAGCGGCTCGTCGAGGCGACGCAGGCGGCACTCGAAGCCGACGCCGAGCTGCTCGACGACGACGAGCGTGTACAGATCGACGCGCTCGTCGGCGAACTCGCGGCCGTCACGACGAAGGACGATCACGACGCGATCGAAACCGCGACCAAGGCGCTGTCCGCCGCCACCGACGAATTCGCCGCGCGCCGGATGAACAAGAGCATTCGCCGCGCGCTGGCGGGCCGCAAGCTCGACGACGTCTGAATCGCCCGCTGAATCGCCGTTGCTGATCGATTACGAATTTACGGAAGCACTCATGCCTCAAATCGTTGTACTGCCTCATGTGGAACTGTGTCCGGACGGCGCCGTGATCGACGCCGACCTGAGCAAGAGCATCTGCGACAATCTGCTCGATCACGGCATCGAGATCGAGCACGCGTGCGAAAAATCGTGTGCGTGCACGACGTGTCACGTGATCATCCGGGAGGGTTTCAACGCGCTGGAACCGTCCGAGGAAGATGAGGACGATCTGCTCGACAAGGCCTGGGGGCTCGAGCCGACATCGCGGTTATCATGTCAGGCGATGGTGCCTGCCGAGGAAGATCTGGTCGTCGAGATTCCGCGGTACTCCATCAATCACGCGAAGGAAAATCACTGACAGGAGTTCGCTCATGAAGTGGACAGACACGCAGGACATCGCGATGGCCCTGACCGACGCGCATCAGGGCGTGGACCCCCAATATGTGCGTTTCACGGACCTGCATCGCTGGGTCATGGAACTGGAAGGGTTCGACGACGACCCGTCGAAGTCGAACGAGAAGATCCTCGAGGCGATTCAGGCCGCGTGGATCGAAGACGCGGATTACTGATCCGGCGCGCGCCCGCTCCTGCGGCGCCGCACAACGCAAAACGGCGATTCCGGAAGGAATCGCCGTTTTGCGTTTCAGCCTGGCGAAAGGGTATCGATGAGCCCGATCAGCCTGCCACCAGCGTGCCGTTCTGCACGCGCACGTGCTGGCCCTGCTGGAACGGCGGCGGCTGGCGATACGTGAAAACACGTGTCTTGCCGCTTTCCATGCGCACGCGCACGGAATAGTCGGTTTCGCTGCGAACGTGCTTTTCCACCGAGTTCCCGGCGAGCCCGCCGCCGAGCGCGCCGAGCAGCGTCATCGCGGTGCGGCCGTTGCCGCTGCCGAACTGGTTGCCGACGACACCGCCCGCCACCGCGCCGCCGACCGCGCCGATACCCGTGCCCTGGCCTTCGTGGCGCACCGCCGTGATTGCCTCGACCGTGCCGCAGGTCGAGCAGTAGGCGGGCTTCTGCGCGTAGGAGGGCTGGCGGGCAGGTTGCTGAGCCTGCTGCGCCGCCTGCTGCTGCGCGGCTTGCTGGGCCACCTGCTGTTGCGCGGCTTGCTGCGCCGCCGCCTGCTGGGCCGCCGCCTGTTGTGCCGCTTGCTGCTGGGCGGCCTGTTCGGCAGCCTGTTGCGCTGCCTGCTGTTCAGCGGCCTGCTGCTGGGCCGCGGCCGCCTGCGCGGCGCCCGGCGCGGGTTGCGGCGTCACCTGCGCCGACTGCGTCTGGCCGTTCTGCGAGAGGCTGCTCGATGCCTTCGGAAATAGGCCCGTGAGCGCGGCCGTCGCAGCGAGGCTCGCGACGATCACGGCGCCTGCCGCCGTTGCAATGAGCGGATGCAGGCGACGCGCGTGCGCATCGTTCACGCCCGGGGAATTCGGTGCAGCCAGCTTGTCGTTACGGTTGTCCATTTTTAACCTCCGTCCCGGGGGCAGATGTCAGCGCCATACATGTTGAACATGTCGTTGAATATGCTCCCGAACCTATGTGAGACGTAGTTTCCGGGAAAACGATCCCGCAGGCATTTCAATTTGTAACGAAGATCGGCGTCCCGCGCTTCATGATTCAAGCACAACGGATGCCAGGCCGGTTTATTCATGCTTCGGCAGGGGAGCGCGGCGAGCGGTGCGCCAGGGACTTACCGGTGGTTACAAACGTAAGGACGAAAAAAAGCGCGTCCGGGTCCGAACGCGCTTTTTTCCGCCACATGACCCAACCTGCGCCGCCTCAGTCCTCGCGGCGCAGATGCGGGAACAGGATGACGTCGCGGATGCTCGGGCTGTCGGTGAGCAGCATGACCAGCCGGTCGATGCCGATGCCGCAGCCGCCCGTCGGAGGCATGCCGTGTTCCAGCGCGCGGATGTAGTCGGCGTCGTAGTACATCGCTTCCTCGTCGCCGGCGTCCTTCTGGTCGACCTGCTTCTGGAAGCGCGCGGCCTGGTCTTCCGGATCGTTCAGTTCCGAGAATCCGTTCGCGATCTCGCGCCCGGTAATGAAAAGCTCGAAGCGCTCGGTGACGCCTTCCACGGTGTCCGATGCCCGCGCGAGCGGCGACACCTCGATCGGGTAATCGATGATGAACGTCGGATTCCACAGTTGCGATTCGGCCGTTTCCTCGAAGAGCGCGAGTTGCAGCGCGCCGACGCCCGCGTTGAGAAACGCCGGTTGCGTCGTGTCCACGCCGAATTTCTTCAGTTCGGTGCGCAGGAACGCGGCGTCGGCGAGCTGCTCGTGCGTATATTGCGGCGCGTATTTCAGGATCGCCTGGCTGATCGTCAGGCGGTCGAACGGCTTGCCGAGATCGAGTTCGCGCCCCTGGTAGGTGATCGCCGCGGTGCCGCGCGCGTCGATGGCGGCCTGGCGGATCAGCTGCTCGGTGAAGTCCATGAGCCACTGGTAATCCGTGTACGCGGCGTAGAACTCCATCATCGTGAATTCCGGATTGTGGCGCGGCGAGACGCCCTCGTTGCGGAAATTCCGGTTGATTTCGAACACACGCTCGAAGCCGCCGACGATCAGCCGCTTCAGATACAGCTCGGGCGCGATGCGCAGGAACATCTGCATGTCGAGCGCGTTGTGATGCGTGACGAAGGGCTTGGCTGCCGCGCCGCCCGGAATCGGGTGCAGCATCGGCGTCTCGACTTCCATGAAGTTGGCCTTTGCCATGAAGCTGCGAATCGACGCGAACGCCTTCGTGCGCGCGATGAACGTCTCGCGCGCCTCGGGCGTCACGATCAGGTCGACGTAGCGCTGGCGATAGCGCATTTCCTGGTCGGCGAGGCCATGGAACTTGTCCGGCAGCGGGCGCAGCGCCTTCGAGAGGAGCCGCAGCTCGGTACAGCGCACCGACAGCTCGCCCTTGTTGGTGCGAAAGAGCACGCCCTTCGCCGCGACGATATCGCCGAGGTCCCACTTCTTGAAGGCGTCGTAGACTTCGGCGCCCACGTCCGCGGGCGTGATGAAGAACTGGATCTGGCCGCTGCCGTCCTGAACCGTCGCGAAACTCGCCTTGCCCATCACGCGCTTGAGCATCATCCGGCCGGCGAGCGCCACCTGCAGCGGATTCGCTTCGAGCGTTTCCTTGTCGGCGCCGGCGTACTCGGATTGCAGCGGCGCGGCCTGATGGGTCGGGCGAAAGTCGTTCGGATAGGCGATGCCTTGCTCGCGCAGCGCACGCAGCTTCTCGCGGCGTTCGGCGACGATCTGGTTCTCTTCCAGTTCGGGAGCGGCACTCGTCTGGGTCGGTTCGGTCATGATGGTTTGGCTTTGGATTCGATCGGGAATGCGGTTCTCGCGGGGCGCCGGGCCTGGTGCGCGCCGGTCGCGCCGGAAAATGGTGCCACCTTGAGCGGCGCCACCTGAGCGGCGCCACCTGAAAGCGACGCGGCGCGGCTTTCGAGGCCGCGCCGCTCGCGCTTACACACCCTGTTTCAGGCTGGCGCTGATGAAGTCGTCGAGGTCGCCGTCGAGCACGGCGCGCGTATTGCTCATTTCCACGCTGGTGCGCAGGTCCTTCACGCGGCTCTGGTCGAGCACGTAGGAGCGGATCTGGTGACCCCAGCCCACATCGGTCTTGCTCGACTCCAGCTTGTCCTGTTCGGCCTGCCGCTTGCGCATTTCGAACTCGTAGAGGCGCGCCTTGAGCATCTGCATCGCTTCCGCGCGGTTGCGGTGCTGCGAGCGGTCGTTCTGGCACTGCACGACGATGCCGGTGGGCGCGTGCGTGAGGCGCACGGCGGAGTCCGTCTTGTTGATGTGCTGGCCGCCCGCGCCGGATGCGCGGTAGGTGTCGGTGCGGATATCGGCCGGATTGATCTCGATTTCGATCGAGTCGTCGATCTCGGGATACACGAACACCGACGAGAACGACGTGTGCCGTCCGCCCGACGAATCGAACGGCGACTTGCGCACGAGCCGGTGAATGCCGGTTTCGGTGCGCAGGTAGCCGTACGCGTATTCGCCTTCCACCTTGATCGTCGCGCTCTTGATGCCGGCGACGTCGCCTTCGGATTCTTCCAGCACTTCGGTCTTGAAGCCCTTGCGCTCGCAATAGCGCAGGTACTGGCGCAGCAGCATCGACGCCCAGTCGCACGCTTCCGTGCCGCCCGCGCCCGCCTGGATGTCGATGAAGCAGTTGTTCGGGTCGGCCGGATTCGAGAACATCCGGCGAAATTCCATGTCTGCGACGCGCTTTTCGAGCGCGGCCGCGTCGGTTTCGCACGAGACGAGGGTGTCCTCGTCGTTTTCCTCGTGCGCCATTTCGAACAGCTCCTGCGCATCACGCAGGTCGGCTTCGAGCGCAGCGACGGTCGTGACGACGCCGTCGAGCAGCTTCTTTTCCCGGCCAAGCGCTTGCGCGTTCTTGGAGTCGTTCCAGACGTTCGGGTCTTCGAGTTCCTTGTTGACTTCGGCTAGACGCGCGGCCTTGGCGTCGTAGTCAAAGATACCCCCGTAGCTCGCCTGCGCGGCGACGCAGGTCGGAGAGAAGGCTCTCGATCGAATTGAGACGTTCCGCTTCCATGTGGTCGATTTCGGCTTCGTGAAAAGGTGAAATTATAGCCGATCGGGGGGTGCGAACGGGCGGGGGCGGGCCACCCGCGCCCGGGCTCGCCCGTCAGGCGAGCGCATGCTCCACGATCATCTGCACCCGCGCGACGCCGTTCCAGGTGTCGCTCACGAGCCGGTAGGCCACGATGGTGCGCGCCGGCAGCGGATCGACGTGGTTGAACCAGATCGCGGAAAAGCGCTGGCGCCCGCGCACGAGCTGCAGCTTCAGGTGCTTGTCCTTCACGAGCGCCTGCGACGCCACGTCGAATTCGCCCGAAAACACCGGCGCCGGGAAGCCCTGTCCCCAGACGGCCGCGTCGATCATTTCGACGAACTGCGGCGTGAAATAGGCGTCTTCCAGCTCGCCGTCGGTTTCGACCACCCGCGAGAGCGCCTCTGCGCTCAGCCATTCGCGGCCGACCGCCTCGAAGGCCGCCGTGAAGCGCGGGATGTCGGCGGTGGCGATCGTGAGGCCCGCGGCCATCGCGTGGCCGCCGAACTTGTGGATGAGGCCCGGTTCGCGCTTCGAGATCAGATCGACCGCGTCGCGCAGGTGAAAGCCGGGAATCGAGCGCCCGGAGCCCTTCGAGAGGACGCCGCTGTCGTCCGCGTGCGCGAACGTGAACGACGGCCGGTGAAACCGCTCCTTGAGCCGCCCCGCGACGATCCCGATCACGCCCTGATGCCAGCCCGGATTGAAGAGCGTGAGCGTCGCGCAATCGCCGGGATCGACCGACTGGAGTTCCTCCAGCGCCTGCTGCTGCATGCCCGCCTCGATTTCGCGCCGCTCGCGGTTGATCGCGTCGAGCTGCTGCGCGAGCTCCCAGGCGCGGCCGATGTCGTCGGTCGTCAGGCACTCGATGCCGAGCGACATGTCCGAGAGCCGTCCCGCCGCATTCAGGCGCGGGCCGAGCGCGAAGCCCATGTCGAAGCCCGAGGCCGCGCGCGCGTCGCGTCCGGCCGCGCGAAAGAGCGCCGCGATCCCCGGCTGCATGCGCCCGGCGCGAATCCGCTTCAGGCCCTGCGCGACGAGGATGCGGTTGTTCGCGTCGAGCTTCACCACGTCGGCGACGGTGCCGAGCGCGACCAGATCGAGCAGGCCGTCGAGCCGCGGCTCGGGCGCCGCGTCGGTGAACGCGTTGCGGCGGCGCAGTTCCGCGCGCAGCGCGAGCAGCACGTAGAACATCACGCCGACGCCCGCGATGCACTTGCTCGGGAACGTGCAGCCCGGCTGGTTCGGGTTGACGATCGCGCGCGCGGGCGGCAGTTCGTCGCCGGGCAGGTGATGGTCGGTGACGAGGACGTCGATGCCGAGCGAGTTCGCCGCCTGCACGCCATCGACGCTCGCAATGCCGTTGTCCACCGTGATCAGCAGGTCGGGCCGGCCCTGCGGGAGGCGCGCGGCCAGCCCGACGATCTCGGGCGTGAGCCCGTAGCCGTACTCGAAGCGGTTCGGCACGAGGTAGTCGATCCGCGCGCCGAACATCCGCAGGCCGCGCACGGCGACGGCGCACGCGGTCGCGCCGTCGCAGTCGTAGTCGGCGACGACCAGCATCCGGCGGTTCGCGGCGAGCGCATCGGCGAGCAGGGCGGCGGCTTCGTCGCACCCCTTCAGGCCGACGGGCGCGTGGAGCTTTTTCAGCTCCGTTTCGATGTCATCGGGCGAGGACACGCCGCGCGACGCGTAAAGCCGCGCAATCACCGGATGCAGGCCGTGGCGCACGAGCACTTCGGCATCGGCGGGGGAGGAGGCGCGGGTGACGATTCGGGTCATGCGAAGGGGGCTCGTGGTTGAGTCACTGATTATTCGATGAACAGCGCCGCGATCGGCCGGCGGCGCCAGAACTTGCGCAGGCTCCCGCGCGTCGCGGTGAGCGTGACCGAGCCGGTGTCGCTGCACAGCGTGAAGCGCAGGGTGCCGAGCGAGCCGTCGCTCAACGCGGCGAGGGCGGGCGCGAACCAGGCGGCTTCGAGCGCCTTCAGCGACGCGTTCCAGCGCGCCCAGTCCTGTTCGATGAAGGGCGCCGAAAACGGATCGAGTTCGACGAGCGTGCGTCCGGGATGGCCTGAATCGCCCGACGCCGCGAGCGCGGCAAACGACGCCGGCGGCGACTGCGGCGCGAGACCGGCGGCGAGCGCGAGGCCGCGCGTCGCCGCGGCGTCCGACATCACGCGCGCGAACGGGCTCGTCACGGTGCGCAACGTGCCCTGGGCGTGCAGCCAGATCGAGTTGATCGCGGGCAGGCCGCGCGCTTCGCGCGCCTCGTTCAGCGGATGCTCGAACCACGCCATCTGCACTTCGTTCTGCAGCTTCATCCAGGCGCGCGAACGCTCGCCCGTCTTCGCTTCGTGCGGCAGCCAGATTTCGATGTTGCGTCCGCTCGCGCGCAGCGGCGAGGCGCCCGCGAGCGCGCCGAGACTCTCGCCCGACACGTACCAGCGCGTCGCGGCGGGCGCCTGCACCTCGATGCCCAGTTCCTCGATCAGCGGCTTGACCACCTGAAAGAGCGTGTGCGCTTCGTCGTCGGACACCTGGAGCGTGGCCGGGTCGATCAGCACCAGATGGTCATGCGCGATGCGCACGTGCACCGGCTCGACGCACGCCCACGGCGCGTCGCCGGGCGTGCCGCCGTCGGCGAGCAGCATGTAGGGCGCGAGCGGCGCTTCGTCGGCGGGCGTGGCGTCGGCGGCGGTGTTGACCGCGCCGAATTGCCGCGCGATCCAGCGCTCGTGCGGCAGCGTGCGCTGAAAATCCTCGCCGATCACGCGCTCGTCGAGCGTCGCGCGGGCGAGCAGCCTTTCGAGGGCGGGACTTTCCAGGTTGTGGAGCGCGGTGGCGGCGTCCGCCGCCGATGGCAGCGCGAACGGCAACAGGAGGTGAAGGTCTTGAACGGGCATGATGCTGCGCATTGTATGGCAAACGATCCGGGTTCTTCCGGGCATCGGCTCGCGCAGCCCGGGACGCGATGCGATGCAGGCCGATGCGTGAAATGCACGCTGCAAGTCCGGCTGCGAGTTCGACTGCGAGTCCGGCCGTAAGTCCGGCTGCAAGTCCGCCCGCGTGGCACCGGCCGTTCCGTCTGGTCGCACAAATGAGCGGGAACTGTGCGGCTGGGTTCGGCGCACCGCATTCGCGCGCGTCCGATGGCGTTCAACTTGATGTCAGTGTGACCGGCGCCGCATATTGCGCGGCGCCTTGCTTCTAAGCTGCTGCTGAAAATGTTGCACAAAAAAGCTGGAGACCAACATGCCACTCGGAAAAATCCAAGAAACAGAGTGTTCGGGGACTAACGCCTGCCCGTCGGCCAGGGGCGAGGCGCTTCAGGGTGAGTTTGTCGACCTCGTGCCCGCTCTCGCGCGATTGCGGGCGCCGGGCCGTTCGAGCTGATCGGCGCGCCGTCGCGCGCAACCTGAACCGCTGTTTTTGCCTCTAGGGGCTCGCTCATGAACACGACACTCGTGGCCGTCATCATCGGCCTGATCTGGACTATCGGCGTAATCTGCCTGTGCGCATTCATTCGCGGCGGCGCGATCCAGGAGCGCGAGCAGCGCGACTCCGCGGCCGCGAAGACCCGCGTAAAGAAAGGCATCGCGTCGGCGCGATCGCGCGACGGGACGCAATCGTGACGGCGGATCGCAAGCGGCGGCCAGCGGCGTGAGGGCGTGCGTCCGGCGGGGGCTGGCGCAAGCGTTGCGCATGCAGGGCGGCGGGGCGTGCCATACGCGGCGCGCGCCGGGCCCGGCTGGAGCGCGTCATGGCACCTAGAATCAGGCAGATCCTGTTGCGCGTCGCGCGGCTCGTCGCCGCCGCTGCGAGGCGCCAGCGCATCGTGCGGGCGCGCTCGATGTCCGCGCAGGGAGCGTCCGGCGCCGCGTCCGGTCCGCCCGTCACGTCCATCGTCGACGACTGGTATTCCGAAGCGATCAACTTCGAATTCGAGGTGAAGGGCGTGTCCTATCGAGGGCTCGTCGGGTACGACGCCTTGCGCAGCCGCTTTGCGCCGGCGCCGCCCGCGGAACCTGCGCTCGCGATCTTCATCCGGCATGCCGGCGAGATACGCGATGCCGCCATCGCGAAGGTGCTGCGCGGCGCGTCGAGTCCGGTGGTGCTGGATCTGGCGGATCTTTAGGCGCACGGGGGCCCGGTGCGCTTCGAGGCCAGGCGCGGCCGCCCGCGCGAGCACCCTTTGAATCAATCAATCGGTCGCGGGCTTGCCGTGTGCCGCCATCCTCTGGAAATCCACCACTTGCGGCGGTTTCGGCTTCGGCGAATCGTCGATCACGCCCGCGCGGCGAATTTCGATTGCAAGCCTCACGCGAACCCTGGAAAGCGGCATTCCGTTGGTCGCCAGCGCGGGCGCGTCGCGCTCGACCTGGCGAAAGCCCTCGTCGAAGAGCGTGCGGGTTTCGAGCAGTTCGAGCCGCTGCCGCTGAACCTCGAGGATCAGCCGGCGCACGTCCGGGTGCGGATGCCTGTGCCACCAGTCGCGCAGATCGGCGAGGGTGGGCGCGGCGAACGAGGGGAGCTTCATGCCGGTCGGAATACTGTATGGATGTACAGTATAGGCGATGGCGGCTTCGCTGAAAAAAGTGCGCATCGCGGGCACGCGAAGCCCGTCCGGCCGCGCGTTTCGCGCCCGTCCGGTTGAACCAATTCAGCGTCACGGCTTTCTCAACCGGGGCCCGCGCCGAGGCGGCGATGGCGGGTTCACACCGGATTGTGTGGCAAACTTCGCGGTTGATCGGAGGCCGCAATCGCCCTGGAGGCGCGAAATTGCGTCGAAAGGGCGTCCAGAGCCCGCCCGCGCGCGTATATGCGTGCATGTCGGCGTGTATGTCGGCGTGTATGTCGAATGGCCAGGGGCGCAGGTCGCAACGAACACAAAGACCCATGCCGCGCGTGATGCACGAAGCACGACAGGCGTCACCGCGCGGCGCAAGATCGAAGAACGCTGAAAGGACTCGCTTGAAACTTCCCTATGAATGGCAGATCGGCTGGCGCTACACGCGCGCCGGCAAACGCACGACAGGCAACGGTTTCATCTCGTTCATCGCGCTCGTGTCGATGGCGGGCATCGCGCTCGGCGTCGCCGCGCTGATCGTGGTGCTCTCCGTGATGAACGGCTTCCAGAAGGAAGTCCGCGACAGGATGCTCTCCGTCCTCGCGCACGTCGAAATCTTCTCCCCGACGGGCTCGATGCCCAACTGGCAGCTGACCGCGCAGGAAGCGCGCCGCAATCCCGAAGTGATCGGCGCGGCGCCTTACGTCGATGCGCAGGCGCTCCTCACGCGCCAGGGCGCCGTGAGCGGCGTGGCGCTGCGCGGCGTGGAACCGGCGCTCGAGCCGCAGGTGTCGGACATCGGCAAGGAAATGCGCGCGGGCTCGCTCACGAGCCTCGCGCCGGGCGAATTCGGCATCGTGCTCGGCGCCGATCTCGCGACCAATCTCGGCGTGACGACCGGCGACAAGGTCACGCTCGTCGCACCCGAAGGCACGATCACGCCGGCCGGCATGATGCCGCGCCTGAAGCAGTTCACGGTGGTCGGCGTGTTCGAGTCGGGCCACTACGAATACGATTCCACGCTCGCACTGATCTCGATCAGGGATGCGCAGGCGCTCTTTCGCCTGCCCGCGCCGACCGGCGTGCGCCTGAAGCTGAAGGACATGCAGCGCGCGCCGGAAGTCGCGCGCCAGCTCGCGCGCACGCTTTCGGGCGATCTCTACATCCGCGACTGGACGCAGCAGAACAAGACCTGGTTCTCCGCCGTGCAGATCGAAAAGCGCATGATGTTCATCATCCTCACGCTGATCATCGCGGTGGCGGCGTTCAACCTCGTGTCCTCGCTCGTGATGACCGTCACCGACAAGCAGGCCGACATCGCGATCCTGCGCACGCTCGGTGCGCAACCGGGCTCGATCATGAAGATCTTCGTGATCCAGGGCGTGACGATCGGCTTCATCGGCACGGCGATCGGCGTGACGCTCGGATGCCTGATTGCGTGGAGCATTCCGTGGCTCGTGCCGATGATCGAGCACCTGATCGGCGTGCAGTTCCTGCCGCCGTCGGTGTATTTCATCAGCGAGCTGCCTTCGGAGCTCGTCCCTGCCGATGTCGCGAAGATCGGCATCATCGCGTTCGTGCTGTCGTCGCTCGCGACGCTCTATCCGAGCTGGCGCGGCGCGAAGGTTCGCCCGGCGGAGGCCCTGCGCTATGAGTGACATGAACAACGACACGAATATCGTGCTGCAGGCCACCTCCATTTCGAAGACGTTCGTGCAGGGCGGCTTCAACGTGCAGGTGCTGAACAACACGCAACTGGAGGTGTATCGCGGCGAGAAGCTCGCGATCGTCGGCGCATCGGGCTCGGGCAAGAGCACGCTGCTGCACGTGCTCGGCGGGCTCGACGAGCCGAGCGCGGGCCGCGTCTCGCTGCTCGGCAAGCCGTTCACGGACCTGAAGGAGCGCGAGCGCAACGATCTGCGCAACCGCGCGCTCGGCTTCGTCTATCAGTTCCATCATCTGCTGGCGGAATTCACGGCGCTCGACAACGTCGCAATGCCGCTCAGGATTCGCCGCATGACCGAGGAGGCGTCGCGCCACGAGGCGATGCAGATGCTCGAGCGCGTGGGCATCGGGCATCGCGCGAAGCATCGGCCGGGCGAGCTGTCGGGCGGCGAGCGCCAGCGCGTGGCCATCGCGCGCGCACTGGTGTCGCGCCCGGCGTGCGTGCTCGCCGACGAGCCGACCGGCAACCTCGACGGCGGCACCGCCGACACCGTCTTCAACCTGATGCTCGAACTCTCGCAGACGCTCGACACGAGCTTCGTGATCGTCACGCACGACCCCGACCTCGCGGCCCGCTGCGACCGCATCATGCGTCTGCGCGACGGCGTGCTGTACGAAGAGCCGCCGGTGCCGGTGTAAGACGCCATGTGGATCGATACGCACTGCCATCTCGACGCGTCGGAGTTCGACGCCGACCGCGACGACGTCGCCGCGGCGGCGCGCGGGGCGGGCGTATCGCGCATCGTGATTCCGGGCGTCGCGCGCGAGAACTTCGCGACGGTGCGCAAGCTCGCGCATCGCATCGGCGGCGCGTACGCGCTCGGCATCCATCCGCTTTTCACGCCGCGCGCCGCGGACGACGACCTGCGCGTGCTGCGCGAGGAAATCGAAGCGAGCCTCGGCGATCCGCTTTTCGTGGGCATCGGCGAGATCGGTCTCGACTATTTCGTGCCGACCCTCGACGACGCCCGCCAGCAGTTCTTCTACGGCGAGCAGCTGAAACTCGCGCGCGAGTTCGGTCTGCCGGTGATCTGCCACGTGCGCAAGTCGCAGGACAAGGTGCTCAAGGGCCTGCGCGTGCATGGCGTGAAAAGTGGCATCGCGCATGCGTTCAACGGCAGCTTCCAGCAGGCCGAGGCGTTCATCGCGCACGGCATGCATCTGGGGTTCGGCGGCAATCTGACGTTCGAGCGCGCCCGGCAGATCAGGCGGCTCGCCGCGGACCTGCCGCTCGAGGCGATCGTACTCGAAACCGACGCCCCCGACATCGCCCCGTCGTGGCGCTACAAGGGACGCAACACGCCGGACCAGGTGGCGGGCATCGCGGCGGTGCTCGCCGGGCTGCGCGGCATCTCCGAAGAAGCGCTCTCCATCGGCACAACGGCTAACGCGCACGCCGCGCTGCCGCGGCTTCGCCTGATCTCTTCATAATCGTTTGCGGTTCGGGTGCATGCGCCGGATGAGCGGGTCATCCGGTGTGCACGCGTTCGCCTTGAACGTTGCGGGGGTCGTGTGTGCGTGTCGTCCTGCTTGGCTTCGCGTTGGGGGTCTGGTGTCTGCAGCAGCAGGGCGCGTTGCCGGGCGGGATCGGCTGGGCCGCGCTCGCCGCGGCGTTTTGCGGCGCATGTGCATGGGCCTGTGCAGGTGGCCGGGCATGCGCGCGCTGGCGCGCCGTCGCCTTGCCGCTCGCGGCGTTCGTGTTCGGCTTCGCGTACGCCGCGCTGCGCGCCGACATGCGGCTGCGGACGCAACTTCCGCCCGCGTACGAAGGGCGCAATATCGAAGTGACGGGCTTCGTGCGCGGACTGCCTTCGATCGGCGCCGGCAGCACGCGGTTTCTCTTCGAATCCGAATCGAACGATGCGGGGCTGAACGACTTTCCGCGCATCGTGCAGCTGTCGTGGCTTGCGCTCGACGGCGGCGGCAAGCCTGCCGAGGCGCCACCGCCCGAGCTTCGGGCGGGGCAGCGCTGGGTGCTGACCGTTCGGCTCAAGCGCCCGCACGGCAACGCGAACTTCGGCTTGCGCGACGCCGAGGCATCGCTTCTTGCCCGCAACATCCGCGCGACGGGCTATGTCGCAAACGCATCGGCGGCACGCAAGCTGCCCCGCGATGCGTCGGGCATCGCGCTCACGCTCGACCGGTGGCGTGCGCATCTGCGCGAGCGCATCGGTGCCGCACTCGGCGATGCGCCGCATCGCGGCATCGTCGTGGCGCTCGCGGTAGGTGCGCAGGACGGGATCCGCGACGACGACTGGACGCTGATGCGCGCCACCGGCACGAGCCATCTCGTCGCGATCTCGGGGCTGCATATCGCCTTTGTCGCGGGGCTCGCCGCGGCGCTCGCCGGCTTTCTCTGGCGGCGCGTGCGCTGGCGTGGCGTGCCGCTTTCGCTGTGTGTGGCAGCGCCGAAGGCGGCCGCAGCCGGCGGCGCGCTGTTCGCCGCCGTCTACGCGGGCCTCGCAGGATTCAACGTGCCGGCGCAGCGGGCGCTCTGGACGCTCGTCTTCGCCGCGATCGCGTTTCTGGGCGGGCGTCGCCCCGCGTCGTCGCTGGTGCTGGCGTGGGCGCTCGCGCTCGTGCTGTTCGTCGACCCATGGGCGGTCACGGCAGCGGGTTTCTGGCTGTCGTTCTGCGCGGTCGCCGCAATTCTTCTCGCGACAGCGGCGCACGGGCGGCGCGCGTCGAGATGGCGCGGTGAGGGCAGCGACGGCGCTGGCGGCGGGGCAGAGCCGCACGCGCCGGTCGGGGCCGGCAGCGGGCCGGACGGGGAGGCGGCGGTCCGCGCCGTCACGCGCTCACGCAGCAGCGTGCTCCGGCGTGCGGGTCTGATCGCCTGGCGGCTGCGCACGCGGATCGCGTCGGGCGCACGGGTGCAGTACGCCGTCACGATCGGTCTTGCGCCGCTCACCGCCTACTGGTTCTCGCAGATTCCGCTCGTCGGCCCGCTCGCCAATGCCGTTGCGATTCCGTGGGTCAGCGTGCTCGTTACGCCGGCCGTGCTCGCCGGCGTGCTGCTGCCCGCGCCGCTCGACGCATTCGCCTATCGCGCCGCGCACGGCCTGCTGACGCTCATGTGCGACGTCCTCGTGTGGCTCGCGAGCCCGGCGTGGGCGCTCTGGCGGCTGCCGCAGCCCGATGCGTTCGCGCTCGCCGCCGCGGCGGCGGGCGTCGCGTGGGCGCTCGCGCCGCGCGGCTGGCCGCTGCGCTTCGCCGCGCCGCTCGCGTGGCTGCCGCTCGTATTTCCCGCGCCGCATGCGCCGCCGCCGGGCACGTTTCGTCTGACGGCGCTGGATGTCGGGCAGGGGTCGTCGATCGTCGTCGAGACCGCGCGCCACACCCTGCTGTTCGATGCTGGCCCCGGTCCCGAGTCGACGCACGCGGGCGAGCGGATCGTCGCGCCATATCTGGCCGCCGAAGGCATCGCGACGCTCGATGCGCTCGTCGTCAGCCATTCGGATTCCGATCACGCGGGCGGTGCGCAGGCGGTGATCGAGGACGTTCGCGTCATGCAGTTGCTGGGCTCGCTTGCGCCGCGCCACCCGTTGTGGGACGCCGCCCGCGCGCGCGGCGGGGAGGCGCTGCGGTGCGCGGCGGGCCAGCGCTGGAACTGGGACGGGGTCGAATTCGCGATGCTGTGGCCCGACGCGCATGCGCTCGCGGGCAAGCCGAACGCGCAGTCGTGCGTGCTGAAAGTGACGAGTGCGCAAGGGCGGTCCGCGCTTCTGACCGGCGACATCGAAGCGGACGTCGAACGCGAACTGCTGCGCCGCGACGCTGCTGCACTGAAGGCGGACGTGCTCGTCGTTCCGCATCACGGCAGCAGGACGTCCTCGACCGAGCCTTTCCTCGATTCCGTCGGTCCGCTCGTCGCGGTATTTCAGGTAGGCTATCGCAACCGTTTTCGTCACCCGCATCCGGGCGTCTTCGAGCGCTACCGGCTGCGCGCCATCGAGCTTGCGCGCAGTGACGGCGACGGCGCCGCGCGCGTCGAGGTGTCATCGGCGATCACGCTCGAGCGCTTCCGGCAGGCACGCGCGCGCTACTGGATGGACCGCTGACGCTGAAGGACACGACCAGAACCCGGAAGGGGAGCCGAGAGCCACTTGAAGGACATCATTCATTTTTCCCACGCGAACGGTTTTCCGGCGTCCACGTACCGGACGATCTTCGCCGAACTCGCCGACGACTTCGAGATACGCTCGCTCGAACGCTACGGGCACGATCCGCGCTTTCCCGTCACGCGCGACTGGCCGCATCTCGTCGACCAGCTGCTCGAGGACGTCGCGAGCACGCGCCACGACGCCGGGGATCGCCGCGCGCCGCCGAACGTGTGGCTCGTCGGCCATTCGCTTGGCGGCTATCTGTCGCTGATGGCGGCGATGAAGCGCCCGCAGTGGGTGAAGGGCGTGGTGATGCTCGACTCGCCGGTGATCGGCGGCTGGCGCAGCAGCCTCCTGCGCGTGTCGCAGTGGACGGGGCTCGACGAGCGCCTGTCGCCCGCGGCCGCGACCAGGAAGCGCCGCACGCAGTGGGCGAACCGCGATGAGGCGTGGCGGCATTTCCATGCGAAGCCCGCGTTCGCGCGCTGGGACGAACGCATGCTGTCCGACTACATCGACTTCGCGATTCCGCAAACGAATGCCCACGGAGCGCGCTCGCTCGCGTTCGACCGCGACGTCGAGTATCTGGTCTACAGGACCCTGCCGCACACGCTCGGTGCGCGCGTCGCGCGCGGCGTGCCGGTGCCCGTCGGCTTCGTCGCGGGCACGCATTCGAAAGAGGTGCGCCAGGTGGGGCTCGCGGCGACGCGGCGCATCGCGGGTGAGCATTTCGAATGGGTCGAGGGCAGCCACCTGTTTCCGATGGAACGCCCGATCGATACGGCGCGCGCAGTGCAGCGGCTGCTTAATGCACTTGGCGCGCTTGGTGCGCTTGACGCACCTGATGCACTGAACGCGGCCCCGAAGCAGGAAGCGAGCGCCGGGCGCGAGGGCGTGAATCGCTGAAAAAAGCGCGCGGCGACGTGTAAAAACGGCGCCGCGCGCTCTGGGGTGGAGGCGGCCTTTACGGTATAATCCGTTTTTCCCGCGAGCACCTAGCGATGACCAAATATGTATTCGTCACCGGCGGCGTAGTGTCTTCCCTCGGCAAGGGTATTGCCGCCGCTTCCCTCGCCGCGATCCTCGAATCG
>Ga0163162_10000343_pt1 | contig 42312 bp, 33 predicted proteins | sample S55metaG_FD_115310 | JGI IMG/M metagenome (GOLD analysis project Ga0163162, IMG submission 115310) | Switchgrass rhizosphere microbial communities from Kellogg Biological Station, Michigan, USA - S5-5 metaG | ecosystem: Host-associated > Plants > Roots > Rhizosphere > Soil | place: USA... | reverse complement strand
TATTACATTCTAGGACGCTGACCACCACCTCCGCCACCGCGTTGGCCCGGCATCTGCATATCGCCGCTCATGTTCCTACCCCCAATACGTGTTAACGAGTAAGTGAACGACAACATATAATAACGTCTTAATACATTGGACGTTACATCAACAATCGAAGTACCTGTAGCCGTTCTGCTTACCCCAGTATTTTGGTTAAGTGCATCATTTACAGAAAATTTAAATGTTCCCCTGTTTTTGAAAAACTGACGGCTGATGTAAGGATTAAGAATGGTGTATTCCTGGTTAAATAAATCACCGCCACCAAAGTTTCTGAAATAATCGATATCTATGGCTAACCTGATATTGGCTGGCAGCACGTAACTGACATCAAAACTTGGATTGATGGTATAATACTGGGTATTGGATGATGGCCTGGCAGAAAATGTAGAATTGGTATAACTACCGGTTATGCCACCTGTTAAATCGAATTTATCTACATTGGTAACCAATTTATAGCCGTTTGAAATGGTGTAGCTATTGGTTACATTTTTCACCAGATTAGTGCTCATTTGGTCGGTAATAAAGTTCACATTTCTGTTATAAGAGCCGTTCCCAGAGATATTCAGCGTTAGCTTACGCTCTGCCATTAAGGGCAAAGACCATGTTGCATTGGCATTACCAGCATAAACACCATCAACATTGATATAACTTACCTGTTGAACACCACCTGATAAGGGCACAACGGTATTTCCAATGGCGTTAAATGTTTGGGTAATGTTTAAACCCGCAAAGAAAAACCTACCATTTTCGATATTAAAGTTATTAAAATTGATCCTCAACTGGTTATTAAATGAAGGTTTTAAAGTAGGGTTACCCACATAAATGGTTTGTGAATTGGTATTATCCGGAATCGGTTGAATCTGATCGATACTTGGTTGCGTGGTAGAACCACGATAATTGATGAACAAGCGCTTACGGTTGCTAAAGTTGTACCTGAACTGTGCCGAAGGTGTAATATTGATGAAATTCTGCGTCCGTTTTAAACCCGTAGTTAAATTTGTATTTATCCTGTTGGTTTGCTGAGCGGCTACGCCAATATTCCAATTGTATTTTTTCTCGGTTGTGGTTAAACTTACACCTGCTGCATTGGTTAAAGTACGGTTATTATAAATATTGGAGAATTCATTATCCACCTCATCATATTGCATGGTTAGCGGATTATAGTTAAATACATCTCGGTGTGAATTACTATTTGAATAACCATTCTGATAGTTAACCTCTACACTTAAGGTTTTGTTTAGCGGTTCAGTATAAACCAACCTTGTGGTATTATTTATAGAATGGCTGCTCGTATTGTTCAACTGATTGGTAACGGTATCCCTTGTTATTGTTCCTTCCGTAATTTTATCGTTTCTATAGTTAAGGTTTGTCCCATCATTATCATTAATACTGGTATTTACATTTAATGATAGCGTACGTCCTCTCCGCTTAAAGCTCTTGCGGATTAATAAATTATTGCCAATGGATGGCGTAGCAGCAGTAGTCGTGTTACGCTGCGTACCAATTGTTGAGCCATCATCAAGTATCCTGGTATAGCTATTTAAATTGTTTCCATCAGTTTCGGTATAGGCCAAACTCGGCTGTATTTTAATAGACAAAGATGGGTTGATCTTGGTATCAACCATAAAATTGAACCTATGGTTAAGCCTGTCAGAAGTATTATTTATCGCTTCATCAATATTATTGGTACCACCTGCAAGATTTTGGGTATTGGAGTTCTGGATAATTTCTGAATTTGCTTTATTAAAGAAATAACTGGCCTGAAACTGGGTACCATCCTTATAGGTGTCGGCAAAATTTAAACCTGCCGCATTAGTGTTGGTGATCCCGCCACTTCCGCCAGAACTACTTCCACCTCCACCGCCAAAACCACCACGGCCACCGCCACCAAAACCATTACCTACACCCCCGCCCTGTCCAAAGTTCTGCTTGTTCACATTGTTAAACTGACCGATAAAACTGATCTGCCTGTCATCATCAAATTTGTTTACGTTCAGGCTCGCATCATAACGGTCGTTGGAGCCATAACCTGCGGTACTGTTACCGAAATAGCCATGTTTCATGCCATTTTTAGTGGTAATGTTTAAGATCTTGTTTCTTGTTCCATCATCTATACCGGTAAACTGGGCTTGTTCAGATAATTCATCGATTACCTGAATCTTATCTACCATATCTGCCGGAAGGTTTTTGGTTGCCAGTAATGGATCGTTACCAAAAAATTCTTTTCCATCTACCTTTACTTTGGTAATGGTTTCACCCTGGGCTTTAACACTTCCATCTTTCGCCACCTCAACGCCTGGAACCTTTTTTAGCAGATCCTCTACCACGGCATTTTCACGCACTTTAATAGATTTGGCATCAAATTCTAAGGTATCTTTCTTTACTACAATCGGGATCGTAGCAGTTACATTAACTGTATTTAAATCAACACCATCATCACTCATGGCAATTTCGCCGGCATTTACAGCTGCTTTGGCCACTTCGATATCTTTGGTTGCCGTTTTTAAACCTAAAAAGGCAGAATAAATCCTATACTTACCTGGGGCTATGGCTTTAAAAGTAAAACTTCCATCAGGATTGGTTTGACCAGATGCCACAACACTCGAATCTTTTAAACTCTTAATTGCGATTGTTGCAAAATCAACTGGCTTCTTATCTTTTGCGTTAATTACTTTCCCGCTTACAGAACCCGTATTTTGTGCATGGGCAATGTAGCCACAAAATAGAAAAACAATAAATATTACAGTCTGAACGTTTCTTTTCATCAAAAATTAGATATTATTAAATAAAACTAAGCTATGAGACTGTAGAAAAACCTAAAGGTTTGTTAAGGTGTGTTAAAAGCTTGGTAACATTTTAAATACAGCCTAAGGACAGTAGTAGAGCAGAAAGGAAGACCGACCAGCAGGAAGGTTATTTTTGCGATGAAGGATAGCTTTTGTAATATACTTTTGGGCAGTTACAGTTTTTTTTAAAAATACTGCAGCCGCTTAAACATATAACCAAAATTATACAGGTAATGCTAACTTTCCTTCTCATTGAAATTTAATTTATGAAGTAATACATAACTAAAAACCGCCATTGATGCGCCTAACATATCGCAGCCAAAATCCCACCATTCTGCAGACCGGTAGGTAAAAACTTTCCATTGCAGTAACTCTATACTACCGCCGATTATGGCGTTGATGAGCAAAATCTTAAAAATGGTTAATGTTTGTACAGTGTAGTTATCTTGATAATTAATCTTGCCAGAAAAGAGTAGAACTGATAAGACAAAGAAAAAGCCCATATGGGTCATTTTATCAAAGCCTTCGAAGAAAAATCCACTTTTTCCAATAGAATCGGAAATGTGCATATTACAAAACACCAAAACAACAACCGTCCAAAGAATGGCCCATTTTTGCTGTTTTAGTGTTTCGTACAAAATATCAGGATTAAGCGCCTACCAGTTCCTGGTAAGCTTCTGCTGTTAATAAACCATCAACTTCAGCCGCATCAGCTAAAGATACCTTAACCATCCAACCTTGCCCGTAAGGATCAGAATTCACCAATTCCGGGTTATCGTTTAATTCAGCATTAACTTCCAATACGGTTCCGGTAACTGGCATATATAAATCAGATACGGTTTTAACGGCTTCTACAGTCCCGAAAACTTCTTCCTTAGCTACTTCGCTACCTACAGTGTTAATGTCAACATACACGATATCACCTAGTTCGCGTTGTGCAAAATCGGTTACGCCAATATAAGCTTCGTTACCTTCAACTCTAACCCACTCGTGGTCTTTAGTGTACTTTAATTCTGATGGAAAATTCATTATGTTATAATATTGATTATGAATATGTATGTTAGTTATCGTTTTCTGCTTCAAAAATACAATTTAGTTTATCCATTCGCAATGGCTTAAAAATTAACTTATCAGAAAAATCGAATGTTGACATTTGTCTACCGGGTGGAATATTAAACTTAGCATTCTTTTGTATATTAAACGCTAAATTAATCCTCGACATGAAGTCTTCAATTATTTATACTTTAAAAGTATGCCTAGCGACCCTGGTTGTTTCTGTTCCGGTAACAATGGCTATCGGATTCGGTTATATCGGATTGATCATGCTGATTAAGCCCCAAAATTATAATTTTAGTTTTAACCTACCCTTTACCCACTTATTTATCTTTATAGCCATAGTTGCTTCGACAATTACGATAAATCATCACCTGAAAGAAACACAGGGCCATAAAAGATTTATCAATGACAGGCCGATAGCACATTCAATTATGCTCTTTCTGCTGTATTTGCTTGTTAGCGGAGCCATGCACTTTGCCAGTTTTGATTACCTGTTGTTCAGCTATGCTCCTATGTTTTTTACTGCATATGTATTTAGCAGGATATTCTCCTCAACAAAAGTAGTTCATTAATTGCGTAGGCTATTTTTTAATTTAAAGTAAACCTTAAACTAAAACCGAAATTACTGAAGGAAGTATTAAACGTTTGCGAGGTATAAGGTTTCGTAATGTTTGAATCGTAAAATAATTTGATGTTGAATTTCTGATTTAACACATAATCTACACTTGGCCTTAAGGTAATATTCTTGGCTCCTGAAGATACTTCTGCTTCGGTAACATCAGCGCGATAGATGACCGTTTTGTTATCACGGATGGCCACATCCAATTTAAAATCCATATTGTTATCCATTTTCAGGCTTTTAAACCATCCAAACGGAAAACGGAATTTATTGGTGCGATAGCCCAGGCCCAACACCATATTGTTTTCTGATAACTGCGCCAACTGACTGTTTGATAAGCTAAGGCCCAACAAACGCGACCGGTTTACTTCGAAAGAAGCGGTGAGGTTATTTTTAAACCTGGTATCAACACCAACCAATGGAGAAAAATATTCAGAAATGGTTACCTGGGCAAACTGATATTCCGGTAAAAAATTGTTATTTACATCTCTACTACTCACGGCACCATTGGTTTCCTGATAGCGTAATAACGAGTTAAAACCATTGATATTATAGGCCGAGCGATAGCCGTGACGGATATCGACAGATGAAAACTTATCGGCAATAAAAGGAATACGTGTTAAGCCACTATAAGTTAAACTCCAGTTTGGAAGTGGTATTTTAGGGAAAGCATTCATTTTTGTTTTACCTGCATCTTTACCTGAATAAGCAGCTATAAAAGCAGAGATAATTACATCCTGGCTCTCCTTGCTATAACCATCAGCATAGCCTCCACTAATGCCGCCAGAATTTGGATTTTCAGCACCAAGCCTTCTGGAAATAATCATCCTGTTGGCCATAAACTGATTAAATAACCCTGAGATAATTGTAGAATTACTTTCTTTAAATGCCGTGCCCAGCGCGATGTATGATACGCTATAATCGCCTGTGGTAATTGCACTCAGATTTTCAAAAGATGATACACTGGCCACGTACCTAAAATTGGTACTGAAATTTCTGGTTTGTGCTTTGTTCGCTTTTAAAGTAATCCGTAGATCTTTAAAAGGCTCTAACAAACCGGTAAACTGAAAATCTTCGCGCAGTGTATTTACATATAACTGGTTCTGTAAGGTATCTGTTGTTAACCAGCCATTGCCAAGTGCCATCTCGCGGATATCGCGCTGACTACCAAAAACGAAACCTAAACCTGGTGCACCAGTAGCCCGATCAAGACCAAAAAACTGTGTGGTTGGCATATAACCCGGCAGAAAAATACCTTTTGTTTGTACAAAGCTGGCATTAACATTTTTTAAACTGGTTAAAATATTGATAAAAAAGTTCTTCGCTTTGTTCCCATCATCATTGCCAGCACTCCTGATGAAGCCAAATTTGTTGTATAGCGTGGTGAGGTTTAGTGTTGGGTTCACCTGGACAGTTCTGCTGTTTTGTACTGTGTTACCCAAATTTATATTCGGATCGAGCAAGGTAGAAAGTGGCTCGGTCTGCCAGTTAAAGTTGGTACCATATCGGGTTTTTACGGTCACCCAGTTTAGTCCAGGGATTTTATCAATCGGTAAATTATAGGTAACGTTTAAATTATGGTTATAATCGGTTGTACGTCCTAAGCGTTTTAGGTTTTGCCAAACGGTGTCACGTTTTATGCCGTCAATTCTGCCATCCGGTTCATCAATAATCGAATAATTTGTGGCATTAAAATCCAACTGTAAAGAACGGGTAAGGTTCCAGGCAATACCATAAACACGGCTCATGGTAAAGTTTTTGTTAAAGGTGGTACCGTATCCATTCTGGTAAATTCCGATGGTATTATTCGGATCGTTGTTCCGTAAGGTATTTTCCGAATACAAACGGTCTACATCTATCCTGAAATTAATGGCACTTGGGAAAATACTAAAATTAAAATCCTTTAACAAAGCCAGCATGTTCGACTTTATAATCTTTTCAAAAGGTGCTATTGTTTTGGCTTCTCTGGCATAACTGTATTGTAGCGATGCCCTATAGGTATTCTGAATACTGTTTTGATTAATAAAATCGCGGTGATTATATTGGGTATAAGCATAACTTGCTGCAAAATTTTCGATATCCCAAAGGTGGGCAGGTTTACTGGTATTGATCCGCTCTTTCCTAACATTGGTAAAATTTATACCCCTTCTAATCGTATAATCCTGTGCAAAATTTAAAATCGAATCTTTTTGCTCTTTAGTAGATTGCGATAAAGCATTTTTGAGCTCGATATCTGGTGTCCTTGGATTGTATTGTGGTGTAGAAACCTGTTTAGAGTAACTCACAAACATCGGGATTTTTACCCCCGATTTTTGTGGCAGAAATTTACCTAACTCCATCGCTGAAGAAACATCAAGCAATACATTGTCTGCACGGTTCCGCTCACTTACTTTCGAATCGATAGATCCAAAACCTATGGTAGATTTACTTCCGGAAATATTTACATCAGCAAAATCAGCCAATTTTAAGTTTAATCTTCCAGTTGCCGCCCAACCACCTCTTTCATCAAATTCAGTTAATCTTAATTCATTAAACCAAACCAGCGCATTTTTATCAAGGCCATCATCATTTTGTTCATCATTGGCGGCACGGAGCGGATTTTTAACACCAACCATATATACCCTAACCTTACTCATATCAGGTTGCCCTTTAACTACAATTGTTCTATTTCCGTCGGTATAGGTAAATGGAACATTTGTAGGCCATGGCTGTCCGTTAGCTTGCTTGGCTACGTTACGGGCCAGCTTTGCATTCTGAAAAAGCGTTAAGTTAATATCCATTCTATTGGCTTCCGGCCAAATGGCATCGGCATCTCTTGTACCTGGATTGGTCACCTTTAACGGAATTACATATTCATAATAGTTATCCTGGTTATCAGTCCCGATCCGCAAGAAAGCTGCAACATCATTATCATTTAAAATCTGATTATTAACAGCTTCAGCATGTATAAACATTTCCAGATGTTTATAAGATCTGAAATCGCTATAGGCTGTTTTAAATGCTGCTCTACCGTAACCATCTCTTAACGATTTTACGGTAACCGACAATGATTGCTCATTTAAACGGGTATCACCACGATAGTTACTATAGTCACGCTCGCGAAGAATACCTGGCGGCGTTACATATGGAATTGGTGAACGTTTTCCATTTTCTTCGATGTTTACCGTCGAAACTTCGATGGTAGAATTATCAGGAGTAAGTGCTGGTAAAGATGGATCTACAATTACTTGCGAAGCCTGGTTAGCGGCATTAAACTCCCTCCATTCCCCACGGATCAATTGTAACTTCGCAAAACGCATTACGGCAGTATCTGCAAAATTGGTCATAAACATCCTAAAGAAACGGATTGACTTAAAATCCTGAATACCACCAACACGATCTTGATACTGGCTGATCGGGATTCTGAATTGATACCATGAAACGGCCTGCGTATTTCCGTTGGCCAGTTTTACCTGCGAGGTTACTTTATCGGTAATAAAGTTCTGGCCAACATTTAAATCTCCCGGGCGCATCGAAACTTTATACTGAAAATACTCATCACTTTGCGTCATGTTATTATCGCGGTTGATATCTTCCCCATCGGGTAATGAAGTAGATGCAGAATTTTCAAGGCCTAATTCTTCTTGCGACTGTTGCGAAGTTTTAGAGTTCCCTTCTGTTCCGTTGTATTTTTCGTACCGTTTAAGAATACCTGCATTAATCTGATCCAGTGCAGGTCCCCTGAAATAAGTATAGTTATCTGATGATGGATCGGCATCAAGTGCCGTTGAAGCTGTTGCATTCAGTTGCGATTTGATCTGGGTAATTGCCGCAGCAAATTTTATTTTTTCGTCAGCATCAGATAATCCGTCCAAACCTACATCCTGGGCCCTACGCGAATTCGGATTGTTATCGAAAGCCTGTACAACCGGTTGTAATTTTGGTACGCGCCCCCACGCAGTTTCATCATATTTGCTCGGATCGTTCGTATCTGGCAAGCCATTTTCTAATGATTTTCTACCGTCTTTGAGGATATCTTCCGAAATATTCCCCAGGTTAAAATATACATCACCACCGGCCGAATTTGGCTTATAAATAAATGGATCCATTACCCAAAATTCAATAAAGCCAACATTTAAGGCTTCAAAATCATTGGTTTCTATTTTACGCTGAAAACCACCCCAATTGTTTCTGGGCTGCAATAAACTTCCATCAGGCCTAAAATCAGTCGAACGGAAATTATAAGGACCCCTAACGGTAGGATAATAGGCCACATCCAAAGTGGTAATGTTTAACGCCTGGCCGGTTGCCGTTTCCTTAAATGGAAAAACTTCCTGCTCAATTATTTCTCTCACATAATGATTGGAAAGTTCTGTCCGGTTGCCCCTGATATTGGCAGGCGTAGTAGAAGCTGCTGAATTATAAAAAGTTGGATCGATGTTGTAAAAAGCGATTCTTGCGCGGTTATAACCATATGATAAATCGTTAGATTTATTAAATTCAGGGAAAAGCTGTGGTGTACCTGATAGCTGCCAGGCAATTGCACTCTTTAAATCGATTACCGATCTAGACGCCTCAAAATCATCTAAATAACTTACCCCGTTCTTACTGCCTGCAAAATTCAATGCTCTTGGGTGGCCTGGAATGAGTTGAGCAAATTCACCATAAAATGTTACACTAGATGGTGCTTTGGTTGAAATGAACGGAAGCTTATCAACCAGTTTTGTTAAAAACCTCGATGGTGAACTATAGTTAATATCTGCTCCCCAAATGGTATTCGAAATGGGTTCTTCTCCTATGTTTACCTTTTGGGTTAAAGGTTTTTCGGTCAGGTTCATAATTGTACCCCCAAGGTTTAGTTTATTGTTTACACGATAATCTAAACGGGTTCCGAAAAGTGAACGTTGCTGCAGACCAAAAGTTTCGCTATTTTCTGTAGTAATCCTAATCGGTTGACCAGATACCAAAAGTGCCTGGTTGATGATGCTCACACGGCCGCCCTGGTAATCGACGGTGAAATCAACACCTTCGGTCAACGGCATCGTTCCTGCAAAAACCTTTACCGATCCTTCCGGAACATTAATGGCGTTTAAGCTGAACTCAGAAGAAATATCAGACTGGTAGTTTACCTTAATGGTATACCTGTTTTGGTTTTGAAACAGTTGCCTCGCGATGGTTTGTGTTGAATCGTAAAGTGCAGTAAACGTATATTTATTGATCAATGCCTGTTCGCCCGGCAAAAACTTTGCAGCCAAATCTTTACCAAAGGGTTCAATCACAGGAAAAATAATCCTACCATTTGCCGGATCGATGGTAATATAACCCGAATTGGTATTGGTAACCAATGAGGTCTGCCCATTGCTGCCTACACCGAACATACTCGCCTGGTTGGCATTGCTTGCCGTAGAATAAGATCCAAAAGCATTGTTGGCAGCCACAAAATCGAAAACTCCATCTGGTCTCCGCTCATTCTGCTGATTGAGGCGATCAAATTCGGTTAAGGCAATCCACTGCTTGTTAGCGGTGTTCTGACCTTCGGTCATGACCGGATTATCCACTCCTGTTTCATTATCAATGCGATAAATATCCAGTTTAAAATTCTGACTGCTGATCTGGTACCCACCAATAGAATAAATATTTTTCATCATCAGATCCCATGTTGGCAACTGGATCTTAGTAGTTTCATTCTTTAATAATTTTGCATAAAGCATTTTAGGGTTAGCCGCATCAAAAGAAATATCGGTAGAAAACTCACCCACCTGATACTCCACACCATTATAGGTATAGCGGTAGGCAACGGCTAACACCTCATCGGAATTTAATGGGTTGTTTAGCGATAAATAACCCAGTTGTGGCTGAAAGGTAAACTCTCGGTCTGTTAACTTTCTGGCATAAACTAATTTAGCAAAATTATCGGTATTGCTGGTGTTAGCTGGTGTTGTTTGAAAGAAAGAAAGAACTGCATTAGAATTTGTTTGCCTGATGGCACCGCCCTGATAAGTATTTAACTGCGAGATCAGGTTATTTGACTGCTGTGGGAAACCAGTAGCAGTGGTCCCTGCCGGCAGACCAGAAGTGCCTCCGGTAATTAAATTATTGTTAAACGGAACATTTTCACCCAAATCCATCAAACCCAGTACATCTCTCGAGTCGGTTGTATTTCCAGCTTTATTGGTAATCCAAACTTCAATTTTGGTGATCTGGATCGGAGAAGTAATAATAGGCGCGTTAGCGAGGTTCCTGTTATAATTATTTCTGAAATATTGCGACAGAAAATAGTGTTTGTTGGCTTCGTAGTTATCAATACTTAACGTAGTGGTATTTTGCTGTGCGCCATTTGTAATTTTAATCTCTCTGGATTGCGATTTTTGTTGTGTATAAACACTCGTTACGTTCAAACGACCGAATTTGAGTTGGGTTTTTATACCAAAAAGCGCCTGTGTTCCGGTAATTAATGAAGTATTTAAAGGCAAACTCACGTTACCCGCTTCTATTTTCTGAATGATATCGTCTACGCCGCCAGTATAATCCAATTTGATCTGATTTTCAAAATCAAACTGTGCTTCGGTATTATAATTACTTTTAATTTTTAGCTTGGTACCGATATTTCCAACAAGATCCATCTGGATCCTTTGATTAAAATCAAAATTGGTTTGTACCCTTTGCCTTTCATTAAAAAGCGGGTTTTCATTTTTGTTTATCCTGCCTAAAAAAGTAAGTTCAGCCTCTCCACGTGGCTGGATATCAATCGTTGTCCCACCAAAAAGTTTTTCAAAAGCTTTACTATTTACCTGGATTTTTGGAATAATCCCCGTACTTCTGTAATCGCTCACTTCAGCATTGGAAATGCTACGCCAGTTACCCCTTTTTATTTCGCTGTTTACCAGGCGCTGGTACTCATCAATAGTTAAATATTGGGTATTTAAAACAAAATTTTCGCCTATCAGTTCCTTAACTATATAACGTTTATTCTTTGCGTCGTATTCTACAACGCGTTTTAAATTACTTGGAGATGGATAAAATGGATTGACTGCAGGACTAAGCCCTAGTTGTTCTTTTTCACGTAAGCTGAAATTATTTTTTGGCTTGACGGTATCCGTTTTGCTTGGAACAACTTGAGAATAAGTAGTTTGAGAAGCAATTAAAAAGAGAGAAATGAGAAAAAGAAATGTAGATATTCTCTTCAAAGGCGTTAATCTATAAAGTTTTCAAAGCTTGTTTAATTAGTTGCTCTACCGAAAGGCTTCCCTCTGTTACTTTTAATATCTGATCTATAGTTTTTTCGGCGGTTTGTTTGGCAAATCCGAGCATTACCAATGCTGATAACGCTTCATCTTTAACAGTATTGTGTTGAGGCATAGAAATTAATGAATCTGCCCCTTCTTTTTTTAATTTATCCTGAAGTTCTAAAACCAGGCGTTGTGCGGTTTTTGCACCTAAGCCTTTAATTCGCTGTATAAGTGGCAAATCTGCCTTAACAATTGCAGTTTGAATCTCAACTGGGGTAATGGATGATAAAATCATCCTGCCGGTATTCGGACCGATACCCGATACAGAAATTAAATGTAAAAATAAACGGCGTTCGCCTTCATCAGCGAAGCCGTATAATGTATGTGCATCTTCTTTTACATGCAGCCAGGTGTATAATTTGCACCTTTCTGCATCGCCCAAAGCGCTGTATGTATTTAATGAAATGTTTATATGATAGCCTATACCTCCGGCTTCAACCACAACATAGGCTGGGTTTTTAAATGTCAATCTACCATCAATATAGGCGTACATGTAATATTACTTTTTAGTTGTTTTCCCAAATATACCTTTTCGTTTCGATGTTGCAATTTCTTCTTTTGCCTGCACATCTACAACAGCTATGGTAACCATATTAACGATTTCGCGTACAGAACTGCCTAATTGAACAATATGAACAGGTTTATTCAGCCCTAATAGGATCGGACCAACTGCTTCGGCACCGCCAAGCTCTTGTAACAATTTGTATGCAATGTTCCCCGACTCCAGATTTGGGAACACTAAAGTGTTGGCCGGGGCATCTGCCAATGTACTAAAAGGAAAGTTATCTTGTAACAGTTCATTATTGATAGCAAAGTTTCCCTGCATCTCTCCATCCACTACAATTTCAGGATGGTTTTGATGAAGAAGCCTTACCGTTTCCCTTACTTTATTAGGCGTTACCCCATCATTAGAACCAAAATTTGAATAAGACAACAAGGCAATACGCGGTTTGATGTTAAACTGTTTAACAGATTTATCAATCAAAAGCGTAATATCTACCAACTCTTCTGCAGTTGGATCTACGTTTACGGTTGTATCGCCAAAGAAAACAGGACCTTTTTTGGTCATCATCATGTACATACCCGCAACGCGTTTAACACCTGGTTCTACACCGATTACCTGTAAAGCAGGTTTAATGGTAGCACCATAATTTTTGGTCAAACCCGAAATCATGGCATCGGCCTCACCAAATTCAACCATCGAAGCACCATAATAGTTACGATCTCGCAATAGTTTTGTGGCATCACGCATCGAAGAAACTCCCTTGCGTTGGCGTTTTTTGAAAAGTGCTTCTGCATATTGCTGGGTTTTTTCAGGATTCTGCATCTGATCGATGATCTCTACTCCCCCAAGCTCCAAAGCATGCTCATCTATAATGGCTTGTATTTTCTCCCGGTTTCCTAAAAGAATAGGAATAGCAATATTCTCATCTTTTACAATCTGGGCAGCCTTTAAAATTTTATAATTATCAGCCTCTGCAAATACTACCCGCTTAGGATCCATTTTCGCTTTGGTTGTTACCGCTCTCATAATGGCATCATCCAAACCTAAACGTTTCCTTAATTCTTCATTATAAGCATCCCAATCGGTAATAATTTTTCGTGCTACACCACTTTCTATTGCAGCTTTTGCCACAGCAGTTGATACTTCGGTAATTAAACGAAAATCAACAGGCTTTGGAATAATATAATCCCGTCCAAATTTTAAATTACGCGCATTATAGGCGAGGTTAACTGCTTCTGGAACTGATTTTTTGGCCAGTTCGGCAATTGCCTTAACTGCAGCTATTTTCATCGCTTCATTAATGCTGGTTGCCCGAACATCAAGTGCTCCACGGAAAATATAAGGGAAACCAAGTACGTTGTTCACCTGGTTTGGATAATCAGACCGGCCGGTAGCCATGATCAAATCTTTACGGGTTTTGATGGCCAGCTCATAGGCAATTTCAGGATTTGGGTTAGCCATTGCGAAAACAATTGGGTTTTTGGCCATTCCCACCAACATATCAGGAGAAATAACGTTTGCTGCTGAAAGTCCGATAAAAACATCAGCCCCTTTCATGGCCTCTCCAATATTAGAAATACCTTTTCTGGTAGTCGCAAAGCTCATGCGGATATCATCCAGATCGGTACGGTGGATATCAATTAATCCATTGATATCGAACATCACCAAATTCTCTCTTTTAACCCCTAAACTCAGGTACATTTTAGAGCAGGAAACTGCAGCAGCACCCGCGCCACTCACTACAACCTGGATTTTATCTATTTTCTTTTTCTGAATTTCGCAGGCATTCAATAATGCTGCACCAGAAATAATGGCTGTTCCGTGCTGATCATCATGCATTACAGGGATATTCATCTCCTGTTTTAAACGGCGCTCGATTTCGAAACACTCAGGGGCCTTAATATCTTCCAGATTAATCCCTCCGAAAGTTGGCTCCAAAGCTTTAACAATTTTTACAAAATCATCTACATTTTCGGTATCGAGCTCCAGATCAAATACATCGATATCGGAGAATATTTTAAACAAAAGGCCTTTGCCTTCCATTACCGGTTTACCTGCTTCGGGGCCGATATTGCCCAGCCCTAAAACGGCTGTTCCGTTACTGATAACTGCAACTAAATTACCTTTAGCGGTATATTTATAAACATCTTCTTTATTGTTTGCGATTTTTAAACAAGGCTCAGCAACTCCTGGAGAGTATGCCAGGGTTAAATCCCTTTGCGATGTTGTTGGTTTAGTAGGTACTACCTGTATCTTTCCCGGACGGCCTTGCGAGTGGTAATCCAACGCATCTTGCTTTCTATTCGTATTACTCATTAAGTAACTTATTAGTGACGCCGCAAAGGTACAATTCTTTTTATGAGGCTTAAAATAAAAAGCCGTTCAAAAAAATGTAAATGAGATATGGAGTTAACAGATGTTAATTTATTTAGTTATTAACGGATTAGGGTGCCATAGTTGATTGTCATTTCGACAATAGGCCCTTATCATTTGCGAGATCTTTTATGGTTTCGGCATTTCGCTAACCAACTTTAATAAAGCATAAATTTTAACCAAGAACGCTGTCAATCCCAAGAGCCAGGGAAATCAAAAAGACAGGTGCAGTTTAGGCAAATTGGCACTAACAAACCTGAAACGCAGTGGTTTTATGTTCTTTAACGATTATTGGAGATTTAAAAAAAATTGAACACAAACCCCGAAGGGCTCAATCAGACCAAAAAAAAATACAAATACAACTGATTAAACGAAGTGCCGCTGTTTTTTTGATGCGCATGGGATTGTGCAAAAGGCTCATTGCTGGATTCGATAGCTATCGGATGACATAACGCTTTGGGTACTTTGGCGCGACAAAGTACCATGCCACCGCGGCATAGAGCGGCAGAAGAATATTTATCCACACAGTATGACATTAAATAAAGAGGGAAATTTTTGAATAATTTTCAAAGACCTCTCTACTATAGTCAAGATGAAAAATAGTTTAGCTGATGCAGAAGGTTGAATATTTTAAATTAACCCTTACTAATTTTCAGGATCATCCCAACCTGCAAACCTGCTTTTGATAAATGATTATCTCTTCTGATACTTTGAACAGTTGCTCCATCAAATTTTTCTGCAATTTCGGATAAGGTATCGCCTGTTTTCACTTTGTAACTTAAAAACGACGATGGTGCTTTTAATGGTATACGGTTTTTGGCATAGATTTTTAATCTTTGTCCAGGCACCAGGGTTTTGCTTTTTAAACCATTCCAAACCCTTAAATCCTGCACTTCTACACCATATTTATCTGCAACCGTTGTTAAACTTTGTCCTGAGGTAACTTTATGATAAACTACAGCCGATGTGGTTATAATTTTGTTCTTTTTCTTTCTTAAATCCCTTACATCGTCCGTACTGGCAGCCACCACTTTCATATCAACATCTATATCGTGGTTATTTAGCACATCGTATATACCTGCATAATCGATATCCCTTAATTTAGGCATTACAATACGCTTGGGATCCTCATCCGTGCCGTTAACAATTTTTTTCTTGTATGATGGGTTTAAAGCCAACATGGCTTGTTCTTCAATATTAAGTGCTTTGGCCAGGGTAGCTAAAGATACAAAACGGGTAGTTTGCACCGTGTCGGTTTTCAAAAACATACTCGAAGCCTGTGCCGTAATCTGGTGTTTGTGGGAATAATTCATCACATAAACCGCAGCAATAAAGGCAGGCACATAATTTCTGGTTTCCTTAGGCAAAAACTGCCTGATTACCCAAAAATCCCTAGATCCTGCTTTATCAATGGCCCGGTTTACATTTCCTTTTCCGCAGTTATAAGCGGCAATGGCCAACAGCCAGTCACCAAGTTCTTCAAAAGCATCTCTAAAATAAGCTGCAGCAGCATAACTGGCCTGAATTGGATCTTTGCGTTCATCTACAAAGTTATCCATCTTTAAACCATAGGCCTTTCCCGTGCCGAACATAAACTGCCAGATACCCGTTGCACCTACTCTCGAAATAGCATGCGGATTCATCTGCGATTCTACAATGGTAAGGTATTTTATTTCCTGCGGAATGTTATAATCCTTTAAGGCTTTATCAAAAATCGGGAAATAATAGCTCGATAAACCGATCATTTTACCAAACATATCTTTGCGTTTGGCATAAATATCAATATACTGCTGAACGTATTCGTTGTAAGGTAGCGGCACTGTTTTAGCAATAGAATCTAACCTGAGTTTGTAGATAAAGTTTTGCCCCATGCTCAATGGGTTTTCTGAAACAACAGGTACGGCTACGGTATCGGTATTGATAAAGATGTTGTTACGAATCTTTGGTAGGCTATCCAGTTTGAGCGTTTGCTGCGCAGAAGAGGAAGAAACAAATCCTAAACAAGCACAAATTGAAGCAAAAAGTAATTTTTTAATCATGGGCTATTGGTTCAAATTTTTATTAACCGTGGTTTGTGTCCTCACAAACCTTTGTACAGATTCTTTTTTTTCCCGTAATAAAGAAAAGTTAAGAACCTGCGAACCTTCCAGACAATGCCTGGAAAACAGTTAATAAAATGCCACTGCCATACTTAACGATAATGCTTTTTGCATTAAGATTGCTTCGTAATTGCAATGACGATAAAACTATGATAAAAATGCCTGAGAAAAAGCCAGAAGCTTATCTTCCTCAAAATGTTTGGCTGTAAATTGTATACTTAACGGCAAACCTGCTGCATTATTGCCTATTGGTAAAGCTATTGCCGGATTTCCGCTTAAAGAAGGTAGCACGGTAAAAATATCGGCCATGTACATTACAATTGCATCCTGAACCTGATCGCCAATTTTAAAAGCTGCTGTTGGTGCCACAGGAGAAAGAATTAAATCAAAACCCTTAAACAAAGCATCCATTTTTTCCCTGATCAACCTACGAACCTGCTGTGCCTTTTGATAATAAGCATCGTAATATCCTGCACTTAAGACAAAGGTACCCAAAAGGATACGGCGTTTTACTTCTTCGCCAAAACCTTCTGCACGTGATAATTTATAAAGTTCATTCAGGGATTTCGCTTCCATGTTACGGTGTCCGTAATGCACACCATCATAACGTGAAAGATTTGAAGAAGCTTCGGCTGTTGTTAAAATATAATAGGCCGGAACCAGATAATCCAACAGATCAAAAGAAACGTACTCAACAGTATGTCCATTAGCTTTGAGCTGCTCAATCGATTTTAAAATAGCAGATTTGATTTCGGGATCAAGGGCTTCGCTCTCTATAGTTTCCTTTAATACCGCTATCTTATGTTTTTTCTGTTCATTCAACAGAACAGGATAATCGGGTACTGTAAGAGGAGAAACTGTCGAATCGTAATCGTCCGCACCAGCTAAAACCTGTAAAAGCAAAGCAGCATCCTCTACTGAAGAGGTAATGGGACCAACCTGATCAAAAGAAGAAGCATAAGCGATAACACCATACCTTGAAATACGTCCATAAGTAGGCTTAAGTCCAATCTGACCACAAAATGCAGCCGGTTGTCTTACTGATCCACCAGTATCGGTACCTAAGGCAGATAAACACATATCGGCCTGCACCGCTACAGCCGAGCCGCCTGAAGAACCGCCCGGAACAAGCTCGGGATTTGCTGCGTTTTTAGCAGGTCCAAAGTATGAGGTTTCATTAGAACCGCCCATAGCAAATTCATCACAGTTTAAACGACCAATAATAACGGCATCTTCCTGTAATAAACGTTGCACAACTGTAGAAGAATATGGAGATACGAAGCCATCTAGCATTTTTGATGATGCCGTAACGATATGGCCTTCATAACAGATATTATCTTTAATACCAATTACCATCCCTGCAAGTTTACCTGCAGTACCATTTTCTATTTTTTGCTGTACCGCTTTCGCTTGAACTTCAGCCGATAAAAAAAACACCTCATTGAATGCATTGAGGTGTTCATTATTTTCAATTTGCTTAAAGTAATAAGCCAATAAATCGGGTAAAGTTAATTGCTTTTGCGAAATGAGTGTTTGAATCTCTTTCAGAGAGCTGTATTTCTTCAAAACTAAAAATTATTGCAATTAAACGGTTTTATCGCGGTTAGAGGGATCTACTTGTTCTCCATCAACCCCATCTTTACCATCTTTAAATTCTTTAACACCTTTACCTAAACCTCTCATCAGTTCAGGAATTTTTTTACCACCAAATAATAACAATACCACTACCGCAATAATGATAATTTCTGGTGTTCCAAGCATTGCTGCTATTGTTGTATTTAACATAACTTTTTGTTTAAACTTTTTCTTTGTCAGTTATAATTTTCTCGTCAGCAGGTTTAGTGGCTTCAGTATGCACTGCACCTGGCGTTACCTTTTCATCAACAGGTGCTTCTTCTGTTGGATGATGGCGCTGACTATGGTTTACCGCTGTTTCTTCTGTTTCCTCTTTATCCAGATCCATCGCATTGATGTTTCTATGGATTTCACGCTTTACACCATCAGAGGCATCTTTAAACTCCCTGATCCCTTTCCCCAGTCCTCTTGCCAGTTCAGGTAATTTTTTACCGCCGAACAACAATAGAACTACCACTAGAATGAGCACGATCTCCGATCCACCCATGTTTAAAAACTCTAATAACGTGCCTTGATACATCACTAATATAATTTATACAAATATAGACATTTTAAAAACTATTCTTTTACTTACTGATCCAGGCTTCCGGATTTAAAGCGGCCTGCCCTCTTCTGATCTGAAATTTTAAAACCGCATCATCACCGGTGTTCGCAACAACTCCAATGGTTTGTTTGGTATCAACAGAATTACCCACACTTACACTAACCGATTTTAAATTCTGGTATACTGTAAAATATTCACCATGGTTGATCAGTACCACCGTTCTGCCCATCATTACCTGTACCGCTGCAACTTTACCTGCAAATACTGCTCTAACCGCTGCACCATCTGTAGTCGTAATATCCACACCATCGTTGGTATAACTTGCCTGGTCTAACTTATGCAGTCCAAACCTTTCGGTTATTGTTCCTGTTGCTACCGGCCAAGGTAACCTTCCCCTGTTATTTTCAAAGCCTGCCGATAATCTTGCCGTCTCTGGAGTTGCCGTTAGCAATTCTCCGGTCGATTTGGCTTTCGGTGTTGGTGCAGCAGGAGTTGCCGGTGCAGGTTTATTTTCTGCCTTAGCTTTAGCGGCAGCAATTCTTGCTTCTTCTGCTGCTTTCCTTCTTGCCTCTTCTGCCGCCTTTCTCCTTGCTTCTTCAATTGCACGTTGAATTGCTGCACTGATGGCCCTGTCTATCTGCGCCTGTTGTTTTTTGCGGCTATTGATATCCTGCCTAAACTGTTTTTCGTCTTTGCTCAGTTTATTTAACTCAACAGATTGTTTACTTTTATCTTGACTTAAACGTTCACGCTCTTTTTCCTGCTCTTTCAAGAGGTCGCTTTTCTCTCTAAGTGTTTTATCCAGCACTTTAATCTTTCCGTTCAGGTCTTGCTGCGTATTTTCTATATAGCCAGCCTGTTTTTTACGGTACTGACTAAACTGCTGTAAATATTTAATCCGTTTGTAAGCCTGATTAAAATCCTTTGCTGCAAAAATGAACATCATTTTATCGTATGAGTTTCTATTTCTTTGTGCAAAGCGGATCATGCCTGCATATTCTTTTTTAAGATCTCCTAACTGACCTTGTAATGTATGTACTGTATTTGTGTTCTGAGAGATTTGGTTATCCAGATTTTTTATTTCAGAATTAATGGTACCAATTTTATCCTGGCGCAACCTAATCTGGGCATTTATGGTATTAATCTGCTGTATGGTAAGCTTTTTACCATTGGCAGTTTTATTCAAATTCTTTTGAAGCTGTTCGATTTCACGTTGTATAGCTTCTTTTTTCCTTCTGAGCTGGCTTTCAGTTTGTGCAACCGCAGAAAGCGTTAACACACTTAAAAAAAGGATAAATAGGAGTTTTTGTAGCTTCATTAAGCCAAAAGTATAAAATTTTTACAGTAAAAAGCATTAAAATTGAGATAGTAAAGTCATTATTACTTATTACAGAATGCTCTTCACTTAATCTTCATATAATGCAAAGATTGCCAAATAGCCTGTTGCAAAGCAGCAGATCTGTTTGGCAATACAATGAAATATTAACTGTAGTTAAGTTATTTTACAACTGTAAACCTCTTTGGTACATTAAACGGAAAATCTACCGGAACATTGCCATCAATTTTCACAAATTGAAGATCGATATTTATGGTTTTCGCTTTAGATAGCGTTTTGATTTTTAAGGCACTAGGAAATAAAGATTCGTTTAATTTTTGATAGTCGGTATAGGTAACTTTTAAAGCCTGACCGTTTTTAGCATCATTTAAATTCGTTTCAGATACTTTAAAAAGTGTATTAAAAAGTAGTCTGTAGTCTAAAGCTGATTTGCTTCCGGAAACAACCCAAACGCCATTTTCCTGTTTAACATCTGATTCTGCAGTTAAAAACTCTCCCATGGCATTGCCCGTTAAAATGGCCTGTAGGGTATTAAAGTTAACCTGTTTGTTGGTAAAATTATAAATATAACTGAACGGTTTTTTAAGGTATTCGCTTTTCATCCGGTTCATGATCTTGATGCTATCTGGCGTAATCAAGGCCCTGGCCACCTCTGCCATTCCACCTAATGCGGTAATGCTTACCCAAATGGTCTGCTTGTCTTTCATTTTGAAATTCATGGTTACATCATTTGCGTCGCCGGCAATATCCAAAGTTGCTTTTGCTTTAAGCGAAAGCGTACTAAATTTAAGTTGTTTGCTATTTAATAAGGTTAAGGCTTCTGCTTTAGAATTATCTGTTTTGGTTTCCGTTTTGGTTGGCGGAGCCACTACAATTTCTTTTTTAGGTTTACATGCCGAAACAAAAATTACTGCGCCCAACAGGAATACGCTATTTAAAATATTTCTTTTCATTGATCTTTTTAATTAATACTTCTGATCCGTTTCCGGCCTCTTTTGCTTTTTGCCATTGGATTAATGCAGCATCTTTTTCACCTTTCAGAAAAAGGATATCACCATATCGCTCCAGGTAAACACCATTTTTATTGCTATTGTTTTGTAAAGCCTTTTCAATCCATGTTTTGGCCAGATCGTATTTCTGCTGTTTAAACAGAATGAAGGCATAGGTATCTGCAATGGAGGGGTTATTTGGCATGGCAAGGGCCGCAGTTTCCGCATATTTAGCTGCCTTTGTTAAGTCGTCATTTCTTAATGCCAAATAATAGGCATAGTTATTCATGATGAGATAATTATCAGGCTCCATCACAATGGCTTTTTCGAAAGCTGTTTTTGCCTGTCCAAAATTATTCTGGCTGATGTAGACATCGCCCTGAAGTGCATAAATCTGCGCTTGCAGGCTTTTATTATCCACATCCAACTGTAGAGATGTTTTTAAATTGTTTTGAGCAGACTCATATTTACCGGTTTTAAACAAGGCATAAGCCATATAATAATATAAACTGGCCTGATTGGGATAAATAGTTAATGCCTCATCGCCAACTTTTATCGCTTCATCATAGTGCCCAAGCAATGTTTGGATGTTAATCACCTGTTCCCAAACGATGTAAACCTGTTCATTAAGTTTCAACGCAGCTTGATATTGGGCCAATGCTTCTTTTAAGTTATTCTGCTGATAAAGTACATCGCCATAAAGTGCCACTGCTTTTGCCTCAGTTGGGTTTTTCTCTGCAACTAACTTACTCAGTTCGGTTACATTTTTAGCAACAACAGACTGATTCATTTTCGGAAAAAGTGCGGCAATAATCTTCACCTTTTCTACAAGTGGCATTTCATTACTTTGAAAAGCCAATTTTAAGGACGAAAATGCGGCCTCATCATTTTTTTGACTGCGGTAAATATCGGCCAAAGCTAAGTTCACCTCAAAATTACCTGGCTCCAGCTGTTGGGCTTTGATTAACACTTTTAATGCTTCCGGATTATTTCCTTTCTGTAGAAGTAAGCCTGCAGCGTATAAATAGTTCTTTACATCGGCCTGGTTGCCTTCCAATAACTTCACAATATCACTTTCAGTAGTAGCACTGCCGTTAGATTGCAGTCGCTTTCTGGCATTTACCAGATCCCTTGAATCGCCAAATTTACCTTGAATTTCATCATAGGTTTTCTTAGCAGCATCTGGCTGGTTAGCCAAAAGCTGCGCATTGGCCTTATCAAAATAATAGGCATCGTTTTCAGGATCGAGACGGATCAACTGGTTAAATACCTCGATCAGCTCAGGCATTTTATTGGTGCGCTTATATACCTCTCCGAGTAAACGCCAGTACCATAAATTGCCAGCATTTATTTTAATGGCCTGCTTAATATGCTGTTCGGCTTCCAAAAGCTTATCTAAACGTAGGTCTGCATTGGCCAGTTCGAAGTAGGCAGCATGGTTATTAGGGTCTAACCCAACAATTTTATTGAAATTGGTAGTGGCTACAACATAATTTTCAGACATTTTCTCCCTTAGCCCAGCAAAAAACAATTGCTTTACCATATTGCTGTCGCGATTGCCATTTGGCGTAACCGTTCCCTGCCCAAAAGCCTGGAGGCTCACCAAAGTAGTTGCGATAAGAAAATGTACTTTGTATTTCATATCATTTTATCCATCCAAAAAATTAACTCAATACTGAAAACTGCCAACTCCAAACTATTTCCCAGTATGTCCATAACCACCTTCGCCGCGTGCTGTTTCGCCTAGTTCTGTAACCGACTGCCAACTCACAGTTTCGTGTTTTGCGACAACCATTTGTGCAATTCTATCGCCATTAACGATTTTAAAATCTGTATCTGATAAATTTACCAATAAAACTTTTATTTCGCCACGGTAATCGGCATCAATTGTACCTGGTGAATTTACAATACTAATGCCATGTTTATAGGCCAGGCCACTTCTTGGCCTGATCTGCGCTTCATAACCAATTGGCAATTCAATAAACAAACCCGTTGGCACCAATAAGCGCTGTAAGGGCTTAAGTATTATTTCTGCTGTGATCGCAGCCCTTAAATCCATACCAGCTGCATGTGCAGTTTCATATTGTGGAAGTGGGTGTTCAGATGTATTGATGATTTTTATTTCCATTTTTTCTGAGATATGAGATTGGAGATGCCAGATTTTAGACAAAACCAGAAGCCTTAAAGCCTAAACCTTTTCGTCGTTTACCTTTTTAGTATTTTCATTAAATCATTCTTTTCAAAATAGGCAATACCAGCAACAAAAGCGATCAACATGGCATTGCCGATATAAATGTTCCGGTTAAAGATAAAAAATGAAGAGAATACAATTATTGTTGAAATAATTAAATATGCTGAAATCTTTTTGAGGTTATAAGGGATGGGATAATATTTCTGCCCGAGTACATAAGATAAAACCATCATCACAAAATAAGCCAGCATACTTACCCAGGCAGAACCCATATAGCTAAAGCGTGGGATTAAAACCACATTGAGTACGATTGTAATTATAGCTCCTGCAACAGAAATATAGAGTCCGAAACGGGTCTGATCGGATAGCCGGTACCAGATAGACAGGTTCATATAAACACCCAGGCACACATAGCCTAATAATAAATAGGGAACTGCTGGTAAACCTACCCAGTACTCTTGTTTGCGAATGAAAAATTTTAGCAGTTCGATATTGGCAACAATGGCAATGAAAAGAACAGATAGGGCAATTACGAAATATTTCAAAATTGTAGCATAGGTATCCCTTGCATTTTTCTCTTTTGCATGGCCAAAGAAAAAGGGTTCGGCACCCAGCCTGAAAGCAGTGATAAAAATACTTAAGAAAATTGCTATTTTACATACCGCACCATAAATTCCAACCTCTCCATCGGCAATTTCGGGTGGCAATAGCTTTTGAAGTACTATTTTATCCAGATTCTCATTTACGATGAATGACAGGTTTGCTACTAAAATTGGCCAGCTGTAAGAAAACATATTGCCAAAAAGCTTACTGTCGAAACGCAATTGCAACTTCATAAATTCGGGCAGCAAATAAATCAGGGTAACAACAGAGGCAATAAGGTTAGCTACAAAAACATAACCGATCCATTGATGCCTATACCATGATGCAAACCATTCTGCACCTATCCAATTGTGTTTTATGATCGCGGGAATCAGGTAAATAAATATAAGATTAAAGCCAACAAAGCAACCGATATTTAAAAATTTGGCAACACTATATTTAAATGGCCGACCATCGGCCCTCAATTTGGCAAATGGGATTACACAAATAGCATCCACAAACAGGATCCACAAAAAGAAACTTACATATTGTTTGTAATCTGCGATTTCGGAGCTTTTCGTGGCTAAATAGCCCGCGATTGAAGAGGAAAAAACTAAACCTGTAATTAGGAAAAGTGATGAAATGAAAGCAATGCATAGGAATGAATTATTATACACCTGTTGCTTTTTGTCTTCAAATTTATTTAAATACCTAAAATAGGTACTTTCCATCCCAAAGGCTAAAACTGCATTAATCAACGATGCATTAGCATACATATTTGTGAAAATGCCATAAACACCTTTTTGATAAACGCCTGTGTAGATGGGCGTGAGGATAAAATTGAACAACCTGGAAAAAACGGTGCTGATACCATAAACCATGGTTTGCCCAAGAAACTTTTTATATACAGACATTTATATTGAGATTTGAGTACTGCGTATTGAGATAAGCTCCTTAACGGAACAATATAGCAATCCAACAATTCAGCAATTTATTTTCTTAAAATTTCAAAATTACGATAGTTTTTCACTTCGCCATCGCTCACCGCCACATTTTCTACACGTGAGCGGTCCGGGCCTTCATGGCACCAGTTTACAAATTCCTCCAAAAAGATTTCTTCACCTTCTGCTTCTATATAAACTGATCTGTCTTTTTCATTCCTTACAAAACCATTTACCATCATCTGGTTGGCGATAATTTTAGTGGTTTCTCTAAAACCAACGCCCTGCACTTTACCGGTTACTTTTATATTGAGGTGTTTCATTTATTGTTGTAAAGTTGAAATTTATAACCGCAAAGGTAAACGAATTATCACAATTCTTTAGCACATGGTAATGCGGATCAGGGAAATTGCTTTTAAAACATGTACAAAAATTAATTAGCCACGAAAACACAGAGATCACGGAGGAAATTAAAGTTTTTCAGTGTTTTTCGTGCTTCCGTGGCAACCATAATACTTAGGCATGCGCAGAAAGAAGAAGAATGATCAGAGAAAAGTTAAAAGCGATTTCCCTGTAATGTGGATATCGAATAGAGTTAAAAACAGTGTACATTATAATAAGCTTAAGTTATTCTAAAATGCAGTGCGCTTATTAGAATGGAATTCTCCGTTAAACAAAACTATAATTAGACTGGTTATCATTAACACTAATTTTTCCGGAATAGGCTAACATTTAGGTAATTTGAATTTTAAAACGGAGACGATAATGAGTGTACACATAGGATTGATGATCTGGAAGGAAATGAAGACCAAAGAGATTCCCATTTCCATATTTTCAGAAAAAATGGCCATCAGCAAAACCAGGGCACAGGAAATCATTAACAGTGCCACCCTTGATGTTTCTTTACTTGCCACTGTGAGTGAGGTGCTAGGCTTTAATTTTTTTAGTTATTACGAAAAGGGCAAACTTTTTTCCGAACTCAATAAAAAGGAAACACAGGCATCAGCAGAAGAAATTAAAAGACTCAAAAGTCTGCTAAGTGAGAAAAACAAAACGATCGAACTAAAAGATAAAATGATTCAAAATCTCTCACATACCGTTTCTTTGCTCGAAAAAGTCCAATACCGTTAATTTGGAAGATGGAGCAAGTGATCGTTTTGGATACTCATTCAAATGAATGACGAAAATGCAAATCATTCATTTTCCATAAAATCGAAGTTCGCATTTTACAAGATAAAACCTTCCACAAATTTAAACTGTTATCCATTCTCAAATCTACCTAACATAAAATTCCATAAATTTGATGAGTCTGAAAACGGACTTTGAAAATGAAGATTTATTTCAACCGAAAGCACTTATTTAAAGAAATTGATTATCCAGATCGTTACCTCAAGAAAAATCTTTTTAAAACCGTTTGTGTTATTTTTTGCGTTATTATCGGATTTTTAATCCTCCTGAAGCCTTTTGAAGTTAACATATCGGAACAGAAAGTTAATTATATTATAATATGCTGTCTCCATGCCTTATTGCCTGCAGTAATCCTATATTTTTACTTTACATCATTAAATTATTTACGGGACAAGGATTCTGAAAACAAAGGCTGGTCTTTGATATCAGAATACGCACATATAAGCATTTCACTTCTTTTCACAGGGATCGTTAGCTTCCTGATCCGCGATCTGATTTACTTCAATCCAAATAATTGGACATGGCACTATTTATGGGAAGAGGTGAGAAACTGTTTTGTAGCAGGAATACTTTTGTATTTTTTTATGAGGATGGCGATATTCTATTTTGAATCAAAAAAAGATATTTCATTAATTTTCCAGTTTACCCCGCTCGATCTTAAATCAGAAAACGCCTTAATTTATATTAAAACCCAAGTCAAGCAAGACGATTTCACTTTAGATCTAAACGATTTACTTTTTGCCAAAGCAGACGGGAATTACATTGAGATAGCAACCCGCAATAATAACCAGCTAAATATAGCGCTAAAAAGAATTTCCCTAACGCAATTTGAGTCACAGCTGCTACCAAATCGTAATTTCTTCCGTTGCCACAGGGCCTTTCTGGTCAACATGCATTATATAAAAAATGTAACCGGAAACTCGCAAGGCTATATCCTTTCCTTTGATCATACGGTTGATCAGGTACCCGTTTCAAGGGCACACCTTGTTTCATTTAATGCCCTTTATCAGGAACTCCTTCTTACCCAAACTACCAGACCTAGTTATTGATCACAAAGGTTTGTTGCTGGCAACATCTAGAATAAACCACGCCCTTTCCACTGTATGTTTGCGTTATGTATTGGGTTAACCAAGCCTAATCATTAAAAAAACGCCTGTTATGCCATCAAAAATTTTACTTCAGCAAATTGCTCCAAACAAAGCCAACAAACTATTTTACATTGATAATCTTAAGATACTTTTAACAACATTGGTCGTATTACATCATACTATTATTGTGTATTGCGCTCCAGGTGGATGGTACTATACCGAAAAAACAACCCAAATGGCCGCCATTATACCATCAACAATTTTTGTAAGCTTAAACCAATCGTTTTTTATGGGCTTTTTTTTCCTCTTGGCAGGATACTTTACTGCACCATCTTATGATAGAAAAGGCAGCTGGCAATTTTTAGGAGATCGCCTCATCAGGCTCGGTATCCCATTGTTGTTTTATTCTTTTGTGCTGTCACCATTATTAAGTTACCTCGTTTATTACTTTGCAGAGGGCTATCACATTACTTATCTGCAATATCTTTCAGGCTATCATACCTGGATTGATTTTGGCGTACTGTGGTTTGTTGCAGCATTATTGCTATTTACACTGATTTATGTTGGTGCGAAACATGTCATTACCATTAAATTTAAAAAATCTATACCAGCACCTGGTACTGGCAGCATTTTACTTTTTGCTGTTTTCCTGGGGGTGCTCACCTTTTTTATTAGGATCCCATTTCCGGTGGGTTGGGTGCTTAAACCATTTGGTTTTCAGTTAGGTCACTTTCCACAATATATCGTTATGTTTATTATAGGTTTATTGGCTTATAAGAATCAATGGTTTGATGGCTTATCTTTAAAACTTGGTAAAAGCCTCAGGCGGGTTGCCTGGTTAGGTTTAATATTCTTTCCTTTGTTCTTTCTGATCAGGGCTAAGCTTAATATGCCCATTGCCTGGTACTCAGGCGGCTTTCACTGGCAATCACTATTGTATGCTGTTTGGGAACAGTGCATAGGACTTTCGATTCTTACCGCGTTATTGAGCCTCGGTAAAAACTCTTGGAACAAATCATCGCCATTTCTGAATAAACTATCTAGATATACTTTTGCCACTTATATTTTCCATCCATTGGTCATTACAGGCGTTTCGCTTATTTTTAAATACTGGTTGGCAGATCCAGCAATCAAATTTTTAGTCCTGGCTCCATTTGTGGTTATGGGAAGCTTCTTGTTGGGCTCAATTGTGCTGATGATTCCTGGTATAAAAAGAATTATCTGATAATAGATTGAAAATAGAGGACTGGGGTTACCTAAAACCCAAAACTACTGATCTTTATTTTGTCCGCAATTCCCGGAAACAATAAAAATTTGTTGTTATTGATCTGAACTTTTGGATACGTTAAAGGAACTTTCGCATTCCAGATCCATGTCGATCTAAAAATCCAATCCGTTTTGCAGTTGCGCAAGCTGGGCTATTTTGATTTTAAATTCCTGCCATATTTCTTCCAGGATAACTCCTGCTGGCTTGATTTCTTTCAGCATTGCCGAAACCTGACCGATTTCAAGTTCGCCATTTTCCATATCACCTTCAAACATCCCCAATTTTGCCCTGGCATGGCCCAAAAGCGCTGTCAGCTCATTCCGGCTTGCCCCTTCGGCTTCAGCATTGGCAATAGTATCGGCAAATGCATTTTTTAGTAACCTTACCGGAACCAGTTTTTTCATCGCCAATTTAGTATCGCCTTCATTAGCAGCAATAATTTTATGCTTAAAAGCCTGATGAGCAGACGATTCTTCGGCTACTGCAAAGGCAGAACCGATTTGGACAGCATCTGCACCTAAAGCAAATGCAGCCAGCATGGCTTTACCACTCCCAATGCCACCTGCAGCGATGACCGGAATGTTAACAAGTTCTTTTATTATCGGGATTAAACACATAGTGGTAGTTTCTTCCCTTCCGTTATGACCACCCGCCTCAAAGCCTTCGGCAACAATCGCATCAACACCTGCTTCCTGCGCTTTTATGGCAAATTTTGTATTCGCAATTACATGAACCACCGTAATACCCCTTTCTTTTAAAAAACTGGTCCACGTTGCAGGGTTCCCGGCAGAAGAAAATACAATTTTCACCTGCTCTTCAATCACCACATTTATAATTTCCTGAATATTAGGATAGAGCAATGGAATATTTACACCGAATGGCTGGTGAGTGGCTAATTTGCATTTTTGAATATGCAATCTTAAAACTTCAGGGTACATTGAGCCTGCTCCAATAATGCCCAGGCCACCAGCATTCGAAACCGCTGAAGCCAATCTCCAGCCACTACACCAAACCATCCCGGCCTGGATAATCGGGTATTTAATATTAAATAATTTGCAGATTGAGTTCATAAGGAATTTTGTTTAGCGTGATGAAAAACTGCGCCATGGTAGGTGGCGAAGAGGAGGTATAAATCGCATTTACATTTTATCTAATATCTCGGGGTTGGCAATATTTGTAGGCTTTCCGCTGATATAGTTGATGATATTTTCGAATGCTTTGCCAAAATACAATTCGTAACTGTTTTTTTCTACATAGCCAAGATGAGGTGTACAAACCACATTCGGTAGATTAAGGAGCTCAAAACCGCTATCATTAATAGGTTCGCTTTCATAAACATCTAAACCTGCAAATCCTGGCCTGCCTGCTTTTAAAGCTTTAATAAGGCTTCCTTTTTCAATAAGTTCTGCACGCGAAGTATTAATCAGCACTGATGACGTTTTCATTAAATTTAAGTCATCCAGTTTTACAATCCCAGTGGTTTCTTTATTTAAACGTAGGTGAAGTGTAATTACATCGGCCGTTTTAAAAAAACTGGTTTTGCTTTCTGCAGCCTCAAAGCCATCATTTATTGCGCTCAATATAGATTGCTCACGACCCCACACCAAAACCTTTGCACCGAAAGCTTTTGCATAACCAGCAATGATTTTACCAATTTTTCCGTAACCCCAAATCCCGATGATTTTTCCATTCACACTTTCGCCGATATTCTCCTGCCAATTGCCTTTTTTCATTCCCTCAATGGCATTGGGAATTTGCCTTAAAACATTCATTAACAAAATCCATGTTAATTCGGCAGGGGCAATTGGAGAACCAATCCCTTCGGCAACCGCCACATTATATTTAGAGCAGGCATTTAAATCTAAATGATTGGAAATTTTCCCTGTTTGACTAATGAGCTTCAGTTTGGGTAATTTAGAAAGTAAATCATCAGTAATGGCTGTCCGTTCCCTGATCAAAACCAATGCTTCAATGTCTTTTATTTTTTCTGCCAGGACATCGGGATCTTTCTCGGTTTCATTAAAAATGATAACTTCCTGCTGCTGTAATAAATTAAAACAATACAACTTTCTAACTACATCCTGATAATCATCCAATATGGCTATTTTCATATTCTTTGTGTATTAGATTAGTTATTTAATTATTGAAAAAGGTTCCTTGATCATAGTCAGTTGAGACAATTATAATAGTATACCCGGCTTTTCAGCCTAATATATTTTTAAATCATCTTAAACAACCTAAAATAAGTAGAATTAAACGCAATTAAATCAATCTCTTGACCAAGTCACTTTCGATTGCATAATCAGCAGACAGTTGGATCAGATTTAATCCTGGTCTTTTACCAACCTCTATTGTCCCCATTTGTTGATCAATCTCCAAAAATTCTGCCCCGTTTATAGTTGCCCAACTCAAAAGTTTTTCAAAAGTAACCTGCTTATGTTTCTGCAAAGTGATCATTTCTGATAAGATATTAAGTTGATGGTTACTTGCCAAGCTATCTGTCCCCAGGGTGATCTTTACGTTTTCATCCATTAACAGATCAACATCAGGTAAAGCATTTTCGATATACAAGTTGGCTTTCGGACAAAGACACCAATATAAATTGGGATTGCTTTGTTTAGCAAATTCAACATCTTCTTTATTCGTAACCGTATTATGTACGAGTAAAGTTTTTTGTTTTTTAATATAAGGCAACCAGCTTTTTAATGATGTTTTGTTTGTTGGATCAAAAAAACCTATATCTATCCCTAAAAATTCATAAAGTTTCAAAAAACCGCCACTTTTACTTTCAAAGAAAGCATTTTCATCAACAGTTTCCTGGTTGTGCACACTGATAAAAGCATTTGATTTTTCAGCCTCTTGCCAAATTAATTCGAAGAGTTGAGGTGAAACGGTGTAAGGTGCGTGTGGAACTATAGTGGCGGACAGGGGTTCAAAATCATGTTTGATTTCCTTCAAATGATTCATTATAACACCTGCACGTTCAGGATTAAAGCCCAAAGCCTCTATAAAGGTATGATAGTGGATTTTACTGTTTTCTTTTACCTCTTTAGAGGAAATTTGGTTTGAAATATCGCCAACAGCTACAATACCGTTTTCAAACATTTTTTGGTCGGCAGTTTCCATTGCAGCTTTAATCTGCCCTGCATCGCCCTGCCTGCTTTTAATGATGCTGCGCACAAATTCTACTAATCCGGTACGCTCAGGGATTTGCCCCAGCATGTGCGAAAGTTCTAAATGGCAATGAGTATTGATAAAACCCGGAACGATGGCACCTTTATTTTTTATGATATCCAGACCAAGGCTTACAATTTCTTCTTCAGTTAAAATTTCAACGATTTCTCCATCCAGACGTACAGCTACCGCCCCATTTTTAACCGGAGCCGAAGCAACAGGAAAAATCCAATCGGCTGAAAAGTATTTTAGCATGTTGCAAATTAGCGCAATACCAGCAGCTAAAAAAATATTTTTCTTAGCCAGGGGTTATTTGTGAAAATGAAATGATTTTTAAATTTTCTCTAAAGAACTTAGAAAATTGGAAAAGAAAAAGAGCCTCCTATCGGAATCGAACCAATGACCTACTGATTACAAGTCAGTTGCTCTACCAGCTGAGCTAAGGAGGCTTTAATCGGGCTGCAATGATAGAAAAAAATCTTCATTTTAAAAAATTGATTTTTTTTTCTGTGCTGGCAGATATTACAATCTCACAGCTAAAGGAAAGTCGGACGGGATTGCTATAGTTGCAATTCCACTCCAAAGATTTTTAAATCCGACAGATGGTGATATTTGACAGCAAAAAAGCAACATTAAACTCTCGAAATAACAACATATGACTGCAAAACTTGTAGTTATTCACCACAAAATGTAGATAAACTCCACAACATTAAAACTTTGGCACACTAACAACATATTGATAATCAATAATTTAATTAAAATACTCCGTTTGGCATCATTATGAAACATTAGCAAGTATTGTTACACAAATTAAATTTTAAAATATATACTATGAAAAAGTTCGTTTTAGCAGCTACAGTATTAGCATTAGCAGGATTCTCAACAGTAAAAGCAAGTGAAGTTAAAGATTTTAAAACTACTGCAATTGTTGCAGTTCAAGATAGCGCAGTGAAAACTCCGGTTAAACTGGAAGAATTACCTGAGCCAGTAACAACAGCATTAAAATCTGATGCTTATAAAGGATGGACCGCTACTGAAGCCTGGTCGGTAAAAGAAGGTACTAAAGAGTACTATTTAATCAACGTGAAAAAAGAAGCAGAAACTGGTTCTGTTAAAATCGATAAAGACGGTAAACCAGTTCAATAAAAACTTAGTTGACGCTCTGTAATTAACAAGTATTTAACGTAACACAAGTTACAAACATATTTAAAACATCATATCATGAAAAAGATCATTTTAGCCGCCACTTTAGCATTCGCAGGATTCACAGCAGTACAAGCAAGTGAAGTAAATACAATAAAAAACGCTGCAATTGTTGCAGTTCAAGATAGTGCAGTAAAAACTCCAATTAAATTGGAAGAGCTTCCTGAGCCTATTACAACGGCTTTAAAATCTGACACCTACAAAGGTTGGACTGCTACTGAAGCTTTCACCGTTAAAGAAGGTACTAAAGAGTATTATTTAGTAAATGTTAAAAAAGAAGCAGAGACCGGTTCACTTAAATTTGATAAAGACGGTAAGCCAGTTCAATAAATAAGATTAGTTAACGCTCTGTAATTAACAAGTATTTAACGTAGCACGAGTTACACAACATATTTAAAACATCATATCATGAAAAAGATCATTTTAGCCGCCACTTTAGCATTCGCAGGATTCACAGCAGTACAAGCAAGTGAAGTAAATACAATCAAAAACGCTGCAATTGTTGCAGTTCAAGATAGTGCAGTAAAAACTCCAGTTAAATTGGAAGAGTTACCGGCGCCAGTAACCACAGCATTAAAATCTGATGCATATAAAGGATGGACAGCTACTGAAGCCTGGTCGGTGAAAGAAGGTACAAAAGAATATTACCTAATCAATGTTAAAAAAGAAGCCGAAACTGGTTCTGTTAAAATTGATAAAGACGGTAAGCCTGTACAATAAAACCTAAATAATTACATCTACCTATGATAAGAAAGCCGGATTATGTCCGGCTTTTCTTATTTTTGTTACATGGCGAGAATCCTGATTTTAGAAGACGATACCACATTTGCCCAATTACTTGATGGTTTTTTAACAAAAAACGGTCACGAGATTACCCTTGTAACACAAGTAAAGCAATCATTTAAGCAAGTTGAAACCAATACATTCGATTTACTTTTAATAGATTACCGCCTGCCGGATGGAACCGGATTTGAAGTGCTTACGCATCTTCGTGACTTAGGTCTTTCTATTCCAGTAATCATTATGACCAGTTTTAACGATGTCCGTACAGCGGTAAAATCTATTCAACTAGGTGCGTTTGATTACATTACCAAACCGGTTAATCCAGATGAGCTTTTAATGGTGATCAAAAATTCTTTAACCAAAAAGGATTTAAAAAGTGTTGAACCAAAAGAAGTAAACAGCGATTTTATAAAGGGAAAAAGTGCCATTGCAGATAAACTGTATGAACATATTAATTTGGTAGCACCTACAGATATGTCGGTAATTATACAGGGCGAAAGCGGCACAGGAAAAGAATTTGCAGCCAGAACCCTGCACCAGCAGAGCAAACGTGCCAATCAACCTTTTGTTGCCATAGATTGTGGTGCATTATCGAAAGATTTAGCTGCAAGCGAATTATTCGGACACGTTAAAGGTGCATTTACAGGGGCATTAAATGATAAAAAAGGTCAGTTTGAGGCCGCCAATGGGGGAACTTTATTTTTAGATGAAGTGGGAAACCTGAGTTATGAAGTGCAAATTAAACTGCTCAGGGCTTTACAGGAAAGGGTCATTCAGCCTATGGGCAGTACCAAACAGATTCCTGTTAATGTCCGCATCATCACGGCTACCAATGATGATCTGGCCAATAGTATGCAACAGGGAGAATTTAGAGAAGATTTATATCACCGGTTAAATGAATTTAAAATCCAACTTCCACCCTTGCGGGATAGAGGCGGAGATTTAGAACTTTTTATTAACCACTTTATACAATTATCAAACCGCGATTTAGGCCGGAATGTTAAAAGCGTTTCTGCTGAAGCTAAAGCATTATTGTTGAGTTATGATTGGCCTGGTAATCTCCGCGAGCTTAGCAATGTGATTAAACGAATGGTTTTATTGAGCCAGGGCGATGTGGCCCAGATTAATGCATTACCTGATGAAATGATGATTTCTGTCCATCAGCAATCGGCACCGGGCAATTCATCTGACTTAAAGGCTGTTAACGAGCAGAATGAAAAAGCGTTGATTACAGAAACGCTCATCAAAGTAAGATATAATAAATCAAAAGCCGCAAAGATCTTAAATATTGACCGCAAAACATTGTATGCCAAAATGGAACGCTACGGCATAGAATAACTATTGGGCATTAGCATAGTCGATTTTTTCTATAAAAGCAATTAAATTATCCAATTCTTTAAGCTGTAATAACACTTCAGATTTAATATTTTCTGTTAATCCTTTTTCTACCATTTCCATTTCAAAGGTTCTAAAGGTATTGGCTAATGTCTTAGCGCCCATCTGCGCTGTGCGCCCAGCAAGGCGGTGCACCAATAACCTGCTTTTATCCTGATCATTTTCATCGAGGTGTTTTTTAAGTTCGGCCGCATCATCGATCGAGTCTTGTTTAAATCGATTAAGGATTTTTTCCAATAGCTCCTGATCACCAAAAGTCATTTTTTCGATAGAAGAAAAATCAAATTCTGGCTGCTCTGGTAATATTTCTGTTTTATCAAAAATAGACAGGATATCAACCGCCCTAAACGGCTTCATAATTAGACCATCAAAACCCTCGCTCAAAACCATTTCACGCTCTTCAGGCAACACCTGCGCAGTAATTGCATAAAATTTAATATTTTGTGGCAGTTTCTTTTTTAATAAGTGGCAAAGTTCAAAACCTGTCATTTCAGGCATTCGCATATCAATCAAAACATATTTTAAATCAGTATCGGGTTCAGTTTGAAGAATATCTGCCACCTGTGTAAAACTCCTGTAGGGGATTTTATTTTTCTGAAAAATCATGCCACATAAATCCAGAATAAGTTTATCGTCATCAATTACCCATACCCTGCCTGGGTTTACAATGGCATAATGCGTTAAGTCTAAAGCATCATTTACACGTTCGTTGGTATTTTCATATTTCATGTAAATATTAAATGTAGTACCAATGCCAGGTTTACTTTTAACATAAATTCTTCCGCCCTGGGTTTCAATCAAAGATTTAACTATAGGTAGCCCCAATCCTGTACCTGTCGGGTTAATCATATATTTTTCAGGAGATTCTATCTGCTCAAATTCATTGAATATTTTAGGAATATCTTTTTCATCAAAACCAATTCCGGTATCTTTTATCGTAAAGTGAAAATGCAAATCCTCTCCTTGCCTTTTGTAAGTTACCGTAAGCTTAATTTCGCCTTTCAAAGTAAATTTTACCGCATTACCCAATAAGTTAAACAAAATCTGCTTTAGTCTAAAAGGATCACCCTTTACAAATTCCAAATCGGCGAGATCAAATTCTGTATTCAACCGGAGTAATTTCTGTTCTGCCAATGGCCGCATTACCGAAACAACTTCTTCCAAAGCTTTTCTAATATTAAATACCTGATTATTGAAGCTAAATTCTCCTGAAGTGATCCGGTTATAATCTAATACCTCGTTAACAATCTGAAGTAAATGAATAGAAGATTGGTAAATGGCATCCACATCTTTTTTGTTAGGTACATCCTGCTGGGTAATCAGTTCGGCATAGCCTAAAATAGATTGTAGTGGGGTTCTGATTTCATGGCTCATGTTCGATAGGAACCGCTGCTTTGCTTTGCCATGGTATTCGGCCTCGTCTTTAGCCAGTTCCAATGCCTTTCTATACCTGTTGCTTTTTGTGATGTCTGCCAAAATCAAATACAGCAAAATAACCGTTAACAGAAAAAAGATAATAATAATGGTTGTGATTTGGGTAATGCCGTCATTAACTACTTCTTTAGCCTGGATACCATTCAAATCTACCTGCGCTACCGCTTGCCCTTCAACCTCTCTTAAGATCTGCAGCATTTTGGCGGTTAGGGCATTACTTGCACTTGATAAATCGGCCTCCCGCTTTAAAAATTTCTGGCTTTTCTGACGTTGTTCCAGCTCAATATTTTTTAACGAACCCGTCATACTTTTCATGATACTATCTTCAGCCTTTGCATTTAAAGTATCGCGTTTAACCTTAAACTCTTCGTTTATAATTTTATAAACATCCGATTTTTTCTTACCAAAAAGTTTACTCAAAAACCCCCTAGATTTTTGTTCTTCTTCAGGTGCAACGGTCGTAGTTGATGTGGTTGTTTCAGTAGTTAATACCGCGCTATCCGTTTGTCTGCTCCGTGTAGCCACCAACTCATTCAATTTCCGAACTTCATCAGAAAAAGATTTGGTGTTCACCAATGTTTCCCTCACCTTCAGGTAGTTCATAAATTGTTTATCGCGATCGGAAAGTAAACTTTTGATCGATGTTATCCTTGCCAACTGCGCAGAATCTCCGCGGTATAACTTACGCAGCGTATCTAAACTTGATCTTAACCTACGCGATTCCTTAAGAAAACTGTAGCTGCCCTGTTTGTTAAAAGCTTCATCGCGTTGCAATTGATCCAATCTGGCTATCTTATGGGAGAGGTCGTTAACAATCCTTAACCGATCGTTCGGTGCTGAAATTTCTTCAACCGTATCCAGCATCCTTGTAAAGGCAAACTTACTGATACCCCATGCCAGGAGCAGCGCAAAACAGGCGAACAAAAAACCTATGATCACTTTACTTTTAATTGCCCGGAAGAATCTTTTTTGAATAACAGCCGCCATTGATTTAGATTGTGTAGGTTATCCATTATCATAACGGTTTAACCTAAAGAATTGATATGTATTTATCTTTTACAAATAACGTACCACAAGAAAAATTGATTAAAAAACTTTAATTTTAATCGCCTCAAAAAATAAACCATGAACCGTATCGACCGCCTTTTCGGAATTTTAACCCTGCTCCAATCCAGAAAATACGTTACTGCAGAGAAAATTGCAGAACGGTTCGATATGAGCGTGCGTACCGTTTATCGTGATATTAAAGCATTAGGCGAACAAGGAATACCGGTAAGTTTTGAACAGCATAAAGGTTATTACCTGGTACAGGGTTATTTTCTGCCACCTGTTTCTTTTAATATGGATGAGGCCAATGCCCTGCTACTGGTTGAAAGTTTAGTGAATGGATTTGCCGATAATTCTATCCGTATGCATTATTCTAACGCTTTAACAAAAGTAAAGGCAGTATTAAAAACCGGCCAGAAGGAAAAGCTCGAAACTTTAAATCAACATATTAAATTACAGATTCCGCAGAGGTTAAATTTTAATTTCGAATACCTGTCGATTATTCAGCACGCCATTGCCGAAAAACACCTCATTGAGCTGGACTATAAAAATAATAAAGAAGAGGTGAGCCAACGGGAAGTTGAGCCAATTGGTTTGATTTTCTATGCTTTTAGCTGGCATTTAATTGCCTGGTGCCACCATCGGAATGAATATCGGGATTTTAACCTTACGAGGATAATCTGCCTTAAAAACTTAGGCGTACCTTTTAAAAAAACACAGCACATGCCACTAAGTGACTACATGCGCCTACTTCCGGTAAATTATTAAAAACATTTTTTCTAGGCTGCCATAGGGTTGTCAGTAGCCAGTATTTTCTTTGTGTAAACAAACATTAAAAATCATGAGCATCGCTGATTTATTACTTATGGAATTACACACGGCAGAAAAAACAAAACAGAAAAATATGGATATTATTAATTTACTATTAAAAGAATTAGAAGCAGAATTTAATATCACGAAAAAATTCCTGGCTATTGTACCCACAGATAAATTTGACTGGGCACCGCACGAAAAAAGTATGAAAATGAAATCGCTTGTGGTTCACATTGCCGATTTGCCGAGCTGGGTTTCAATGGCTTTAACGACTGAGGGACTGGATTTTGAAACAGCACCTTATGTAGAACAACCTGCAGAAAATGCCGATGATCTGGTTAAAATCCTGGAGAAAAATTATGCCCTGGGAAAAGCAGAATTAGAAAAAGCAACGGAACAAGATTTAAATGGGCGCTGGGTGTTGCGCATGGGCAAACAGGTTTTAGCCGATTATTCTAAATACGAAACCATCCGCCATTCACTTAGCCAAACTACTCACCACAGGGCACAATTAGGTGTTTATTTAAGATTATTGAATATCCCAATTCCGGGAAGTTATGGCCCAAGTGCCGATGATCAGCGTTTTTAGATTGTTATTTTTCTGATGAACTATTGAAGCCTGTTACGTTTCAATGGTTCATTTGAAATGACTATCGAATTACCAGTCCCGCTTCCTAATTTCTCCGCACTTCGTTATTTTTAGCAATGAAAAAAATATTTGCGATTTCTGGCAGCACCAAAACCTCATCAACAAACGGACTTTATATTTCGGCTATTAGCCAGCTTCTAGGTAAAGATTTTGAAGTCTCCATCTTTCCTACTATTGCAGATATCCCACATTTCAATCCTGATTTAGATTCGGTAGATCCACCGCAGATTGTTTATGAGCTTCGTAAAAGCATCCAATTAGCAGATGGCGTCATCATTTCTACACCAGAATACGCAATGGGGCTACCCGGTTCTTTAAAAAACCTGCTCGATTGGACAGTAAGTTCTTCAACATTATCTGGTAAACCGGTTTTAGTGCTCGTAGCCTCAACCCAAGGCGAAAAAGCCTATCAATCTATTATTGATACTTTAACAGTAATCGAAGCGAGGATATCGCCTCTGCTTATTCCATTTGCAAAAGCTAAGATCACGAGCGAAGCAGTAATTATCCATAATGAAACTTTAGAATCGCTGAGAAGCCTGGTACGTTCTTTTGTTGCCAGCATAGAGAATGGATAACACAATTTATTTCCGTAAAATTGCAGTATGAACAATAATGCTGCAACCCGTTTAAATAAATTTATTAGTGAAAGTGGATTATGTTCACGCCGTGAAGCAGATCGTTATATTGAAAAGGGAACAGTCTTTATTAATGGAAAAAGAGCTAAAATAGGCGATCAGGTTTTTGCAGGAGATAAAGTAATGGTTAACGGCCATAATATCGAACCTAAAGAAGAAAGTAATTTTATCTTGCTGGCTTTTAACAAGCCTGTTGGGATTACCAGCACAACCGAAGGCAGCGTACGGGATAACATTGTTGATTATGTTAACCACAGTGAAAGAATCTTTCCTATTGGTAGATTGGACAAAGATTCTTCTGGTCTAATCTTCTTAACCAACAACGGCGATATCGTTAACAAAATTTTAAGGGCAGGAAATAAGCACGAAAAGGAATATGTAGTTACGGTTAATAAGCCAATTACGGATGATTTTATATTTGAAATGAGTAACGGTGTTCCCATTTTGGGCGTAAATACCCGTAAATGCAAAGTACGTCAGATCAGCACTTTTGTTTTCAATATTATATTAATTCAAGGATTAAATAGACAAATTAGAAGAATGTGCGAGCATTTTGGTTATGAAGTAACCAAACTCGAGCGTACACGCATCATGAATATTAGTCTTAAAGGTGTCCCAACAGGAGAATTTAGGGAACTTACCGAAGAAGAAATGAAGGCGATTACCAAAAGTGTCGAAAATTCATCTTCAGAAGCTAAAACGAAAACAAAAAGCACTGCTAAGAAAAAAACAAACACCTGGGAGGAAATTCCCGAACTGAGAGAGGAACAGCCTAAAAAAGCGTTTAAACCTAAACCCCTTACTCAAAAATCTACCGGCAAAAAAACAGTTAGTCGCTCAGGCGCAAAACCTACCGGTAAAAGTAACAGCGCAAACAGAAATTCGAAACCAGCAAAAGGTAAGTCTTCAAATAAGTCAAACACAAGAGGCAGAGGAAGATAAAGCTAATTAATTGTAAAATTTGGTTCTATTTAACAACCTTACATCCTCTACCTTTTTACCTTCTGCCTTTTTTAAGTACCTTTGCAACAAATGGTAATAGCAAAAAAAACCGATATCCGTGCATTAGATCTACCTCAATTACAACAACATCTTGTAGCGATGCAACAGCCTGCTTTTAGGGCCAAGCAAATTTATCAGTGGCTTTGGGAGAAATCGGCAACGAGTTTTGAGCAGATGAGTAACCTTTCTAAAGATCTCCGTAAGGTATTGGACGAAACTTTTGCCATTAATGCCGTTCAGGTTAACAACTCCCAGTTCAGTAACGACCATACCATTAAAAATACTTTCAGGTTAGCCGATGGCAATATTGTTGAAGGTGTCTTAATTCCGCTGGAAGATCGCATGACTGCTTGTGTTAGCTCTCAGGTAGGCTGCAGTTTAACCTGTAAGTTTTGTGCTACCGGCTATATGGACCGTAAACGTAATCTAAATGCCGACGAGATTTATGACCAGGTAGTATTAATTGATAAACAAGCCAAACAGAATTATAACAATCCCCTTACCAACATTGTGTATATGGGCATGGGAGAGCCACTATTAAATTATGCCAATGTATTGAAGTCAATTGAGCGTATTACTGCTCCTGACGGCTTAAATATGAGTTACAAGCGCATTACCGTTTCTACTGCTGGCATTGCTAAGATGATCAAAAAATTAGGTGATGATGGTGCAAAATTTAATCTTGCATTATCGCTGCATGCCGCTGATGATAAAAAACGTAATGAAATCATGCCCATTAACGAGGCCAACTCATTAAAAGCACTAGCAGAGGCCTTAAAATACTATTTTGCCAAAACCAAAAATCCAGTAACCTACGAGTACATCGTTTTTAATCATTTTAACGATGAAATTTCTGATGCCATGGATTTAGCTAAATTCTGCAAACATATTCCTTGCAAGGTAAACCTGATTGAATATAACCCTATCTCTTTTGCTGATTTTACTAATGCAGAAGGAGATAAAATTGATGCTTTTTCTAATTATTTAAAAAGTCAGGGAATTAATACCAATATCCGCCGTAGCCGTGGTAAAGATATTGATGCTGCTTGTGGGCAATTGGCAGTTAAAGAAGAAGCAAAGGCCTAGCACTATCATTTAAATATTTCATTCATTAGAGTATAGTTTTCAATCTTCTTTTGAAGCGCAGTTTCCTGTGCACGTAGGTCGGGGCCCGTCCTGCTGTGCGCTCAATCCTTTTGGAAATCCTATTTTTAAACAACTTTTCTTAGCCAAAAGGGATACCGCTCCCATCAGGGCTATTTTAGCCAGGTCGGAACATGGAAGAAGTAAAATGGGTTATGGAATGGCCTCTGCGGAGATCAGCGTGGTCTGCGGGAGTAAACCCTTAACTTTGCTTAACGCCTTAATGGTGAGAAAAACCTTCTAGTTTTTTGGAGCGCAGTTTCCTGTTCACTTAGGTTGGGTTCCGTCCTGCTGTACGTTTTACTCCGCCAATGAAGAATTGGCTCCGTGCTCACTTCCATCAGGGCTATTTAACCATGGACAAAAGAAAGAACAGGTAAGATGGAAAACGGATGATGGAATGGAATTATCTCTGCAGAGATCAGCGTGAACAGCCCCTCCCCCTTTCTTCACTCCTCAATGTTGAAAACAATATGGAACTGTTAATATAAAAAGGTAGCAAATAAAACATGCTTAAAAAAC
>Ga0163162_10000339_pt1 | contig 42518 bp, 35 predicted proteins | sample S55metaG_FD_115310 | JGI IMG/M metagenome (GOLD analysis project Ga0163162, IMG submission 115310) | Switchgrass rhizosphere microbial communities from Kellogg Biological Station, Michigan, USA - S5-5 metaG | ecosystem: Host-associated > Plants > Roots > Rhizosphere > Soil | place: USA... | reverse complement strand
CTTATCCCAACCCTGTGCATAAACTCGCGTAAAAACCGAAATTGAAAAAGGGTGCCTCAATTTACTTTTGAGACACCCTCTTTCACATTTCGTGGAGCTGAGGGGAGTTTACAATACAGTTAATTGCCTTATTTTGCAACATGACCCCTATCGATGCGCTTATCACTGCCGCCCGGCGATACTGCATGGAGAACTTTTCTTACTGGGCTGATCGTTACTCAAATGACCGATCGGGCTCCGAGTTTCCTAAGTACTCCTACTCAGACCGGGATTATGATCTGTTTCCCCGTTACAATGTGCTTTCTGCGATCCTAGCGCAAGTTGAAATACTGGTCGGGAAAACATATCCGGAACTCCAGACCTGTCGTGAGGAATTAGCTCAAATTGGACTTACCGCCCAATCCCTATTTACCAAAGGAGAAAAAAACGCCATTGCTAATACAGCTATCAAGAACGAGCGGAATAAATTCGTACATTTTGTTCGAACAATCACTCTAGGAGAGCTGGGACTGGAGGAACCCCTGCCCCATCGAAGACGACTGTCTCCAGAAGAAAAAAATGTTGTCCGTCAACAATTGCTCGAACGCTGGAATTACGATGGCAGTTATTGGGATCCGCTAGTTGACAAATGTCCAACCACGTCTTTATTTTTAGCCAAGGAGCACATAACAAATGCGGACTATGATGCCATTATCCATTTTATCGCCGGATATGCCGCATTTCCCTTACTGGAAATAACGGAAGATGGCGCCGATGCAGAAATCGATCATACCGAATTTCATCCTGACTGTTATGAAACTATCTATTGCGATCATACATATAATTGGGTAATTTATGGTTCCCATGAATCGACGATCACTTTTGCAGGTGAGCAATTGTTGCCTTTTATAAACAAGCTTTTTGTCGCACGGGAATCCGATTTAAATAAATGGCCTAAGATTACTTAACAGACGGATTTCTCTTATCTTGATCTGCAAGGCTTCAAAACCTCTGGAGTTGAGGGGAGTCGAATCGAACTCTTGATCTCTTTCCTATCGCTGTTTCAGCCAATTAAACATTAAAAAATATTGGTTCAGGACCGCCAGATACAGCTCCGTTATCAATCTGGTCAACTATTCCTGACTTGCAAATAGAAAAATAACAGAGACCGGAACCTACGGAAGGATGCAAGCACCCATCCCGATCTGCTGCATTTATGATTGATTTTTTCCGGCCTTTATCGTAGCTTGCTGGTCTCCATGGGACAACGGGCGAATTATATTATTAAGCAAGGCAGTACAATAAGGCAGTACTACAATCATTGGCGGGCGAATACTATAGCAAGAGACCTCTACCTGGGAGAAGAGCGCTTTGTCGCCTTTGTCAAAGCCTGTCAGCCTGCCGAAGAACTGTTAGAACAAGCCTGGATAGAAGGTTGTGTGTTGGTCGACTATGACGCCAAAATCATGTCTTTCTGGTCAGGGGAATTTCCGAGTGACACCTCTGTCGTCGCCTACTATCTGTCGAAGCTGTCGGCTAAATGGGTCGGATGGCAGGTTGATCTGTTACGAAACCAGATGTATGATATTGCCTCCCTGCTAAGGCTCAATTACGTGGCTCAGCAGGAATTGCAAGCTCCAAACTTCTTTACGACCGAAAAGATCGTCGCCGACAAAGTGGAAGACTGGACGAACGCGATTATCCTTATCCGGGAGAATGCCGGTTGGTTTGTTACGAAGACTGGCAACCTCGTCATCGAGACTCTTCTCAGTTATGGGCCGGCGATCATCCCCCTGCTTCTGGCCAAAGAGCGGTACTCACTACCAAAAGAAGGAGACGAGGGCACAGAAGAATGCGTCGTATTTGATCCCGTCGAGAAGAAACTATTTGTCAATAAGAGTTGTTTTGGCTTATGGGAACAATGTTATCCCTTATGGACTGGTTACAACTTCACGATGGGGGACTATGGTTTTCTGGACGCATTAACCTTCGCCGGCATTGATCCCGCTGATCACGCCTTGGACAGTGCCGAAGTTGAAGCGCATTTCCGGCATCTTGTCCAACTACGAGAAGACTTTGACCCCAGTGAATTGGCAGAACGGATCCGGCAGGACCACCAGGATGTTCAATTTAGTCCCCAGTTTTTTGACGCTACTAAGCCTTCAAAAACGCTGGCTGAAAGGCTTACCTTGCGCCTACGAAAGTTGTTCGGACGAAAGTAATAGTAGCTGGTTATTGGAAATGTAAGATTTATACAAGCAGCGTTTATCGATCGGACAATGTTATTCGGCCGAAAGGCCAATTTCCAAATTCAATCCGGGTGGCCAAGTCTCATTCGCTTCAATAGCGCTCCATGCAAAGTCCAGTTTCTTCTTCCACAATTCTATGGTCAACTGAGTTTCCTTTCTTACACTATTCTTATGAAGACGCAACAAACAATACAGAACCTCACGGCAGATAGGTTCGATCTCATTTAGGTATTTGTCCTGAATTGACAACCCCGCATGGACATATTTACTTCTCAAATCATAAATGACCGCCAAAATTCTCTTCTGTTCATAATAGTTTCTTTTAAGTTTGGCATGAGTCAATAAAGAGCATCTGTTGCTAACTGTTTTTGTACTTTCCTGCTTGTCGCCAAACAACAAGTCGAGAGCAATTACAAAATGCAAAAAACCATCATCTTTTTTATTTTCATCCAGATACCTGTATCCTTTCGCAATGAATTTAGTAAAAGTTTTTATGGTTTCAAATGTCTCCCCACTTGCTGGGCCCGGGAATGTATAACCTTCCCTTAATTCTTCACTTAACTGAGCAACCCTTCGGCCCAGATCAGATGGCATAGATACCCAAAAATTACCCACCTGCACAGGAACAACATAGCCCATTCTTTTACCGTCAACAACAATATCTTGAAAAATAGTAATCGCATTTGAAAGAAGAATTTCCCGAAACAACCTATCCTGAATATTTCCTATTCCAAGAGAAATATACAAATTTTGTTGCTCATTAAAATTGAACCAAAAATCTTCGAATAATGATGCAGCTACAGCTTCAAAATAATACACTACCATCTCCAGAAACTCCAGATGGTAGTCTCTTTTAACCCTATCCAGAAAAAAATGCCAATTAATAATCACTCCAGAGAATTTCTTACGTGCTATCCAGGGTCGCCTGACAAGACTATTTTCATACAATTTAAAATAGTCCGACCCCGCCTTTTCACATTTGTATGCCAATCTTTTCGGGTCCATGATTTCAAAAGAAAAGTCTCCAAAAAAAACTGGCTCAAAATCTTCCGAGATTAAGTCTCTCAATATATAGAATTGAGATATTTCCGACATGGTTGTCAAATCGATTACCTCCGTCAACGCCTTCACCCCATCAATTTGCTGATCAGGATGAAATGTAAACAGCAACAGAACAATCTTGGCTATTTGTTCATTATACGGGTGCCTCACCAGATCTAGCTCCTTTACTACTTTCGTAATCACTCCATCGATTGTAACACCAACGTCCGTTTTATACCAAAGATGTAGCGGAGCCTTTTTAACAGTCCTGCCATCCACCATCTTAGCAGTTACTTCGTCCCTTATTTGAATGCTCTTATAATCCAGAAGCCCAGGATTATGTCGGGAAACAGAAGAAAGAAAGTCCCTGAATGAAGGAATATTTGGTATAGACATAACCGTAACTATCAATAAATGAAATAATCATAAATATATTCGAAAAATATTATACCAAGAAAACACTTCCAGTCTTTTTGATAGGTCTATAATAATTACTCCGACCTGCCTTCACGAGCACGGGAAGTTCCGAAAGGATCTGAGGTGCGCAGTCGACTCCGATCTGAAAAAATTAGTAAGATCATATTCGAATCGCTGAATTTTGGAGTGTGTTGCAAAGTATCCGAACGAGCAACTGCATCTTGTAAATTAGTTACGCATAAACCATTTCTCGTAATAGCCTACATCCAGGTGTCAGCAAGCATGCCACAGGGCGATACGGGCGACTTGAGTGCTTATTGCCCCTCAAATAAGTGTCTGAGCGAATTTAACATCGGATGCTGCTCCGTAAAGTAGCCATTGGATAGTATGCTGACCAAACTGACTTCTATTTACGGCTTATAAAATAACCTTAAAGGGATATAGTGTGAGCAAGAATAGGAAGGTCATCATTACCTTTTCAACCTGCAAATCACCACCTCGTAACTATAAGATTGTGTCACAAAACTTGATTTGTGCACCGGCGGCAAAGCAACTCCGATTGCCCCGGTTGATAGTCCCGGAAGAAAGACAGCTATGCGCATACCGCGGCAGATTTTGACCGTCATGTGTCACATAATAATCATGGCGGATACTTTTCATCGAAGGAGATAACGAACGCTCGGGCCTTCCGCAAGACGGCCAGGACAGCGTCCGGACTGGGTAGTTTTCCCGTCCAGATCAGGTCTGCCAGGCCGGTGCGATACCCGGGGATTAACTCGTTCCATTGCTCTTCGAGCTTGTTGAATAGAGGGGAATCCTGGATTCGCTGTCCTACCCATTGGCCATGCATAACCTTATTGTCAAGGTCATTCCGACGCACATGATCAAGGATCGGGAAGTGCGCCGGATCAAATAAGGATGCCTGAAGACCAGGGTAATGGAACAATTGGTGGAGATCATAGAAATGACGAATTTTCTCCAATAACGCCGGTCTACCTTCGTAAGAAAGCCGGTTCAGCGACAACAATTTTTCAAAAAACGTGCGCTCCAAAGTAAGCACGTTGACGGTAGCTGATTCCAGGTGATAGTCTGTTATCATCTTCTGATTTCCGGTCGCCGAAAAGAATTGCGCGACGTAAGAATCAACTGGAAGCGCTTTATATGGTACAGGGTCGGTAAAACAGTTGATCTCTATCAACACATAGTCTTTGACCACACCGAAATCTCCGTCAATTATCTTTTCATAGGCACATACAGCTGCCCGCATGCGTCCGGATTTCTTCTCAGTCGGGTGCCCGTCCAGGATGCTAAGGTCTGCAGCAATAGCAGTTGTTACGTCCTTTAACAAGTTCTTCAACTGATTCCCTGTATAATTGCCAGGGGATAATATTGCGAGATCAATGTCTTCTGAAAAACGGTCAATACATTGGTAGGCCTTTGAAAGCGATGTCCCGCCTTTGAAGACCACCGAATTAAAATAGGGAGATAGCGCCAGGTTCCGCAGAACATAGGTTACCCAATAATCCTTTTCTACGAATACAGGGCGAAGCTGGAAATGTCCGGCGGCCGCCTCGATCGCCTCCTGAAAAAGTTCTTTATCCTGATGCAGCGTCATTTGAAATACCATTTGGATTTATTCGATACCAATGCTTCAATACCGTCAAGCTGATATCGGGTTAATGGATTTAGAGATGCCTGCAAGAGTTCAGTTTTCTGTCCCGGGAAATACGTATCCAATAGTGATCCCAACAATGCCCGCGTGGAAGGAGGGTATTCTAATGCAAGACGAGTCAGTTTATCTAGTTGTGATGGTTGAAGCTCCTTCATCTTCGCTACCAGTGATGGGACAATAGTCGCAGGAGATGTATCCGGGATCTGTCGAATGTCCGTCAGGGCGTCAAGCAGCTGGAGCATAGGAATATCAGTCCCCTTGAACGGGAATGGGCGGACGGCAAATTTTATTTTGTAACCACTTATTTCCTTTTCAGGTAACCGGCTGCGCCGGGCAATGGTTAGTTTACCTGGCACCTGTGTGGTTAGTCCCCATTGGTTATACAAAGCATTACCCGTCAAGTACCCTACAGTTTTGCCTCCGCGCTGGGTAAGTGTTTTTACAATTTCCGTTTCCGAGGGGCGTAGGGCGCCAAAACGTGAATTTTTGGGCTTGTAATATTTCCCCTTTCCTAGCCTTACCAATTTGCCGGCTTTGACCATTCGGCTCAACGCCCTAAAATAAGCCGCATCAGTTTGGCCCTCCACTATAATAGTAAGAACCTGCCCGTCGCCTAAAGCGGCGACTTGACGTTGAACTGTACTTGCTATGGAAGTGGATGTGGTCATGATTTGTAAAGGTAGTTAAAATCTGTTAATATGTCTAGTTTTTAACGTAATAAATTGGACATAATTCCTGCAAATTTATTGACCTTTAATCACTTGAACAAAAGTGATTTATGAGTTAATCTGCAAAGTCTTTCGATTCTTTTGTTACTTTTGTCCCGTCCTTTCCAAACAAACACTACTCCTCCAACCTTCGATAAATTCCATTGTAAGAACGACGTTCCTGGCGAACAGCAAAGACAAAACTTGATAGGTTCTGATTGAAAAAACACCTCTTCAAGGCACCGTGCCAATACTGGCAACCTCCCCAAGGTGGTGATTTATGAAACCTTGAAAAGATGTTGGTGCAAAGGTAAACGAATTATTATGATCGATTAAAATCAAAATTAACAGACACATTCATGTCTCTATTGCTGCAGTCTTCCCGCCAATCGAATTTTACCGCAAGGAGAACTGTGCGGTATGAAAGGTACAAAGAAGCCAGATCAGCAAGAGACAACACGAGCTGGAAAAATTGGAGGCTGACCTGCAAAGCCTGGAAAGAAAATGGATTGCCGAACAGGTAAGCTTCGAGACATACAAACGCTGGCACAACGACCTGTCCAAACAGCGGAATCTTATTAAAGCCCAAATCGAACACCTAAACAAGAACACGAGCGACACGCACACGATGCTAACACAAAACATCGACCGCCTCACCGATATGCGCAGCGTCTACCTGTCGGCCCAAAAAACGTCCCAAAAGCAGGAATTGGTCCGCATAGTGTTCGATAACTCCCTCTATTACCAGGACCGTATCTATCGAACCCCTTACCTCATCCCGAGTTGGCCCACAACGAATTAATAATGAAGGAAAAACGCTTGCTCATAGTCAATAAAAAAGGGGACTCTCGTGAGAGAATCCCCTTAAGTGGAGCTGAGGGGAGTCGAACCCCTGTCCAAACATCACCTCCAAAAGCTTTCTACATGCTTATTCCGGCATTAATTGTCGGGAAACAACAGGAACCGGACACACCAATTGTTTCCTTAGCTGAATGGTCTTAAGCAGTAGTCACAGCCTTCTACTGCAGCATCCTGTTTTGTTTTGAGTCGGCGGCATAACTTGGGAACAGGCTAACCTGCTACGCGGCCCGAATGACTATCTAATCACTGATTAGGCAGCCATGGCATACTGAGTATTGCCATTTGAAGTTTGAGTCTTCGAGATTAAAGTGCCGATTACACAAAGCACTGCATGCTTACACCTTCAAAGATCTATGCTGTCAAAACCGGGCAGCCCCATCCCGCCATTAGCGGTTCTGCAAAGATACGAAATTTCTATTTCCTGAATATCCTGAATATATCCAATCCCAACGCATACGCCATCAACGCAAACAACAATATCATCCCCACCATCTGCGCATATTCAATGAACTTATCGCTCGGCTTCCGCCCCGTTATCATCTCCACCAGCGTGAAGAGTGCATGTCCTCCATCCAATGCCGGAATGGGCAGCACATTCATAAAAGCCAGCAGGATGCTGAAAATAGCCGTCAGGGTCCAAAAGCTCTGCCAATCCCATACAGGCGGAAATACATTGGTAATGCTGATCACACTGCCCAGTGAATCCTCCGTCTTCACCTCCTTCGAGGTGAACAATAATTTAAGATTGCGGATATAGTTGGTCAGCGTCTGTACGCTCTTCGCCACCCCGGCAGGAATAGCCTGTCCAAACGTGTAATTGATCTGTTTGTATCCCAGGACCTCCTCTGCATCTTTGGTGAACATGCCATAATTAATTCCTTTGATGAGCGCCAGGTTCGTCCGTATCGTATCCTTCCCATTCCGCAGCACGGTGATGGGAACACTGGCAAGCTTAGCCTTGCCTGCGCTGAACAATGCCTTGTTCATATCAAAATACCAGTAAGCCGGCCGGTTGTTAAATGTCAGCACGGTATCGCCCTTCTGCAGGGCCGGGCCATTTGTCTTTGCATCCGGCAGGATGGAATCCACTATCATGGGATAGCGCAGATAGGTGAACCCTTGCAGCCTGTTCTTATTCAGCTGATTGATAAATCCCGCGGGGATCGCCATCTCCATCCGCTGACCATTCCGCTCGACAGTGATGCTCTTGGCCTCATTCATGATGATCTCCGATCCGGTGGTTCCCACCCGTTCCAGGGGCTTGCCGGCTACAGCAAGGATCTTATCCCCTTCCTGCATACCGATCCTGGTAGCCAGGCTATCCACCGACACGCCATATTTCAGGTTGCTGACAGGAATATAACGGTCGCCCCAAACCCACATGATCATAATAAAAATGACCAACGCCAGGATCACATTTACCGTGACGCCCCCCAGCATGATGATCAGGCGCTGCCAGGCCGGCTTGCTGCGGAATTCCCAGGGCTCGGGCGGCTTTTGCATCTGCTCCTTATCCATGCTCTCGTCGATCATGCCGGATATCTTCACATATCCCCCAAAAGGTATCCATCCCAGCCCATATTCCGTCTCCCCGATCTTCTTTTTGAAAAGAGAGAACCAGGGATTAAAAAAAAGATAGAACTTCTCCACCCGGCATTTAAACCAGCGGGCAGGGAAAAAATGCCCGGCCTCATGCAACACGACCAGTATAGAGAACGATAAAATGAATTGCAGCACTTTTATGCCGACTGCGGACCAATCAATTGCTAGTAGTATCATATTGTCCAGAGATGCTCCGTAGGAGAATGTTTTTATAGATTAAAGAGACTTGCCAAATATCTGCTAAATTTCCCTTATCAGACATCTGTCGAAAAAAAACAGCAAAAATTACCAGACTTTAACTCCTTTTTACAGCTTGATCAACGACGCCGCGAATTCCCGGGCCTCGCCATCGCTTTCAAAATATTCATCCAGGGTAGGATGCTCGATAAATGGCACCTGCTGCATGGTACGCTCCACCAGGTCCGTCATGTCGAGAAATCCTATACGGTTGCGCAGGAACGCGAATACCGCTATCTCATTAGCTGCATTCAGGATACAGGGAAGATTTCCGCCCTTGAACAGCGCATCCGTAGCCAGCGTCAGGTTGCGAAAGGTCTTCACATCAGGCTCTTCGAAGGTCAATGTCCCCGGCTTACGGAAATCATAACGTGGAAAGTTGTTCGGTATACGTCTGGGAAAAGCCAGGGCATACTGTATGGGCAGCTTCATATCGGGCAGCCCCATCTGCGACTTTATGGATCCGTCCTCGAACTGGACCATGCTGTGAATGATGCTTTGCGGGTGGATGACCACCTGCACCTGGTCCGGCTGCAGGTTGAAGAGCCACTTGGCTTCAATCATCTCCAAACCCTTGTTCATCAACGTGGCGGAATCGATCGTGATCTTGGCGCCCATGCTCCAGTTAGGGTGCTGCAAGGCATGATCCCTTTTTACATTTACGAGGAAATTAGGTTTTTTACCCAGAAAAGGCCCCCCGCTGGCGGTTAGCACGATCTTCTCGATCCGGCTCCTCGTCTCCCCTACCAAACACTGAAAGATAGCCGAATGTTCGGAATCCACAGGAATGATGGGCGCCCGTTTCTCCAGCGCCTTTTGCATGACGATATCTCCTGCTACCACCAATGTCTCCTTATTGGCCAGGGCGATCGCCTTACCGTTGTCGATGGCCCGTAAAGTAGGGCGGAGACCCGCAAAACCAACGATGGCTGCCAGCATGATGTCGTAATTATCCATGGCAGCCACTTCTTCGATGGCCTGCTCCCCTCCGAATACCTTAATGGGCTGTGCCGCCAGCGCATCCTTCACCTTGGGGTATTTCTTTTCATCCCCGATGACAACGACATCCGGCTTGAAATGTAAGGCCTGCCGGATCAGCAGCTCTTCATTACTTTGCCCTGTCAGCACCTCCACACTAAAAAGACCGGGATTGGCATCTATCACTTCCAGCGCCTGCCGCCCGATGGAGCCGGTGGAGCCGAATATGGCAACTCTTTTTTTTGTTACGCCGTTTGACATTTTTACTCAATGTATTTTTCCAGTTCCCCTGCCAGTTTCCGGTCATTGCTCAACCGCGGCACCTTGTTCTGGCCTCCCAGTTTGCCTACCGATTTCATATAATCGATGAACCCGTGTTTTTTCACCGCCCGGATCTGCAGCGGCTGCAGGATATTTCCCGTGATCAGATCGTTGTAATATATGTTTTTATTGCGTAGGTTCTCATCTACTTTTACAGCAAATTCATGAAGGTCGGACGGTTTACGCTCGAATTCGACAAACCATTCGTGATAGGACTTGCCCTCGCCCTGCTGTATCATGGGCGCGACCGTGAATTCCGTGATATGCAGTCCTTCCTCTTCGGCAGCCTTCATAAGACTGTATTCCACCTCTTCGCCAATAACATGCTCCCCAAATGCGGAGATAAAATGTTTCGTCCTGCCCGTTACCACCAGCCTGTGAGGTTCCGTTGAGACAAATCTAACGGTATCCCCAATACTATAGCCCCAAAGGCCCGCATTGGTGCTCACCACCAGCGCATAGTTCTCCCCGACTTTCACGTCCTTCAGGCTAAGCCGGACAGGGTTGTCCTTGCCGAATTCATCCACAGGGATGAATTCGAAGAAAATACCGCTGTTCGTATTCAGCAGCAGCCCCTCCCCGTCAGGGACGTCCTGGAAGGCAAAAAAACCTTCCGATGCGGGAAACGTCTCGATGGTATCGATCTTTTTTCCTATGCTTTCAAAAAGCTTGGCTTTATAGGGCTCGAAGTTCACACCTCCATGTACGAGTACGGAGAAATTAGGGAAGATGTCCTTCACAGGCTTTCCCGTTAGCCCGATGAGCCGGTCGAAATACATCTGTACCCATGGCGGAATGCCGCTGATCAGGGTCATATCCTGGTTGATGGTCTCCTCTACGATCTTATCCAGTTTCGTCTCCCAATCCTCGATGCAATTCGTCTCATAGGAAGGCAGCTGGTTCGTGCGCAGGTACCGGGGCACATGATGGTTGACAATCCCGCTGAGCCTGCCCGTAGGGATGCCCGCGATCCGCTCAAGCTCCGGAGAACCCGAAAGGAAGATCATTTTACCGTCCGAGAAGGACATATTTCCCGTGGAAGCCATGTAGCACAGCAGCGCATTCCTGGCCGTATTGATATGATTCGATATGGAATCCTTGGAGATGGGAATATATTTCACCCCGCTGGTGGTGCCGGAGGTCTTGGCCAGGTAGATGGGCTTGCCCTGCCAGAGCACATTGTGCCTTCCCTCCTTAATCTGCCCGATATAGCCCGCAAACTGCTCATAATCCCGGACCGGCACCGCCTGCTTGAATTCCTCGTACGTCTTGACCTCTCCCAACCGGTGCTCCTCCCCGAAAACGGTTTTACTGCCCACTCTCAGCAGGTCCTTTAAGATCGTCTCCTGATCGCTCACCGCCGTCAGCATCCCCTTTTGGACGCTCTTATATATATATGAAGCAAATGGTCTGGCAAGAAGTGATTTAATCTTCATGTTCATGGCGGCAAACTTAATTGAAAAAGCTCAATGGACAATATTCCAGGTGCCCGCTGCGCTTATCGCTCATTTTCAAACACTTACCTTGGCGCTCCTGAAACCCGCAAAAAATCATTTCCCCTTTCTCCCAAACCCTTATCCACCTTATTTCCCGGTAAAACCCGTAATTTTGCCTTTCCCGTCCTTTTTTTACGTCAATCCTTCTTTTTTTCCGGGGATTTATCATACCTTTGCAGCCCAAATATTGTTTTTTATGTTCGCAGTTGTAAAAATCGCCGGCCAGCAATTCAAGGTCCAAAAGGATCAAACTTTGTACGTTCCCCGCGTTGCAGGCAATGCAGGTGACAAAGTGGAATTCGGAGAAGTTCTCCTCGTAGACGCAGACGGCACACTCACCGTAGGCAAGGACGTAAAAGCCACCATCAAGGCAGAGATCGTAGGTCACGTACAGGGTGACAAGGTCATCGCCTTCAAAATGAAAAGAAGAAAAGGGTTTCGCAAGAAACACGGTCATCGTACCCATTACACGAAGATCAGGATCAGCGATATCGTTTAATCCAATCATTCATTACAGTTAATAACTTTTGAAATTCTCAGATCATGGCACATAAAAAAGGTGAAGGCAGTGTAAAGAACGGCCGCGACTCACAAAGCAAACGCTTAGGCGTAAAGATCTACGGTGGTCAACCCGCTGTTGCAGGTAACATCATCGTTCGCCAACGTGGTACACAATACCATCCTGGTAAGAATATCGGTGTCGGAAAAGATTTTACTTTGTTCGCACTCACCGATGGCCTCGTTGAATTTAAGAAAGGAAAAGGTGATAAAACCTTCGTTAGTATCAATGCTGCAGAAGTAGGAGCTTAGAATTTTTTTTGAACAAATCAAAAATTTTTTTTGGTTGTTTAAAAGATATTTCTATTTTTACTACTGTAAATTGATTTACTAACCAATTAAATTCAAAAACAATGGCAACAGCAAAAAAAGCCGCTAAGAAGAAAGCAGCTCCAAAAAAGAAAGCAGCTCCGAAAAAGAAAGCCGCTAAGAAAGCTGCAAAAAAGAAATAGTTCTTATTTCTTAGTTTGGCAGAAAATATCAAGTCCCGAAGAGATTCGGGACTTTTTCTTTTATATCACCCGCTGAAACCCGTACCGGGCAAGGCTTTCAGCTCACCCCCACTCCGATCCCATACAAATTCCTACCTTTAGTCCTACATCCAACACCGATATATCTCATGCCTGACAACTACTATATAGCCGACCAGTTTACACTCCTCTCCAAGCTCATGGACATACACGGAGAGAACTCATTTAAGACCCGTTCTTACTCCTCGGCAGCCTTCGCCATCGAAAAACTGCCCGGCCAGCTGGCAGACATGGATCCCGCAAAATTCGTCTCGATCAAGGGAATTGGGGACGCAATCGGAAAAAAAATCACCCAAATCCTGGAAACAGGCGAATTACCCCTTTTACGGGAATTTATCGGGCGGACACCCGCTGGCGTCATCGAAATGCTGCAGATCAAAGGGCTCGGACCAAAAAAGATCGCCACAATATGGAAAGAGATGGGCGTAGAGTCCATCGGAGAATTACTATATGCATGCCAGGAAAACCGCCTCCTCCTCTATAAAGGCTTCGGAGAGAAAACACAGGCCAATACCCGTGAGACCATAGAATTTTACCTGCGCGCCCAGGGCAGTCACCTCTATGCAGACGTAGAAGCCTTCGCATATATTGTAGATAAAGCCCTCAAAGAATCATTTCCCGACGAAGAATTCTCCTTCGCCGGTGAATTCCGCCGTCAACTCCCCGTGATAGACAGACTGGAATGGGTCACCACCGCAGATGAAGAAAAGATCACCGCCTACTTCATCGCACAAGGCTATAAAGAGGAACAAGCCACACCCGACCACAAGGTCGCTATCCATTACTTCCGCAGCCCTGAGGGCATCCTGATCAACATCTATTTCCCCGAACCCGGCCATTTCTATTCCACCCTCTTCCATTTCAGCTGCTCCGATGAGTTCCGCACTACCTGGCACGCCGTGACCGGCAAGACCTACCTGGACCCCGGCGGCAGGAAATACAGGTCCGAAGAAGAGATCTTCGAAGAAGGCCCCCTTCCTTTCATCCCCGCCCCGGCAAGGGAACTGGAAGCTACGATCACACACGCCAGCCACCATCCCCGGTCTGCCCCCATCCAGCCGGAAGATATCAGGGCCATCATCCATAGCCATAGTACCTGGAGCGATGGCAGCCACTCACTGGAAGAAATGGCCCGCGCCTGCATGGCCAAAGGCTTCGAATACCTCGTCATCAGTGATCACAGCAAGAGCGCCTTCTATGCCAATGGCCTAACAGAGGAAAGAATTAAGCAGCAGCACCAGGAGATCGACGAGCTCAACCGGAAACTGGCGCCCTTCGTCATTTTTAAAAGCATCGAATGCGATATCCTCAATGACGGCGCCCTCGACTACACCGACAATATCCTTTCTACTTTCGATCTGGTCATTGCTTCGGTACATTCCAATCTGAAAATGACGGAGGAAAAAGCCATGATGCGCCTGCTTCGCGCCATCGAGAACCCGTACACGACCATCCTGGGGCATATGACAGGCAGGCTGCTCCTCAGCCGCCCCGGCTATCCCGTCAATCATAAGACCATTATCGATGCCTGCGCCGCCAACCAGGTGACGATAGAGCTTAATGCTCACCCCCGCCGTCTCGACATGGACTGGCGATGGATTGGCTACGCACTGGAGAAGAACGTGCTCATATCCATAGACCCTGACGCCCACTCCACTGAGGGCTATGAGGACATCAGGTACGGTGTGCTGGCCGCACAGAAAGCCATGCTCACGCCGGAGAGGAACCTCAGCAGCTTTACGCTGCAGCAATTCCGGGACCACCTGGCGCGTACGCGTAGAAAGTAGCTGCAAGCCACAAGCTTCAAGTCAGAATTACTTAGACGAACCTAGCTTGTAGCTTGCAGCTATCAGCTTGTGGCTCTAAGGATGGGCAGCTCCACATAGAATGTCGTCCCCTCACCCTCCACCGTCTCAAACCATATCCTCCCCTTCACCTGCTCGACGATGGTCTTGCTCATCGCCAATCCCAATCCCGTACCCGAAGATTTCGTCGTAAAATTAGGCATGAATATCTTTGTATGCATCTCAGACGGGATGCCTTCCCCATTGTCCGTCACTTTCACAACGATCGTCTCTTCCCGCACCTCCTCGCTGACGCTGATCACCCGTTTGGTCTTATCCGTACAAGCTTCCAGCGCATTCTGTAATAAGTTCGTGAACAGCCGGTTCAGCTGCGTCTTATCCGCGTACACCAGGATCTTCTGATGCACCGGCACCCACTTGAACAGGAGATTCTCCGTCGTCTCATAAAGTGAAGTGAGGGAATACAACATCTCATGCAGGTCGAACACCTCCTTCTTGGGATTGCCGATATTGGCGAACTGGGAAAAGTCCGATGCGATCTTCGACAAGTGGTCTATCTGCTCCACCAGGGTCCTGGCCACACCGGAAGCCATTTCCTTCACATTAGGGGAATTATTGTCGATAGCCTTCTGTAAATACTGTATACTAAGCTTCATGGGCGTCAGCGGGTTCTTGATCTCATGCGCCACCTGCCGCGCCATTTCTCTCCAGGCGCCCTCACGCTCGCTCTTGGCCAGGGCAGCAGCGCTCTCTTCCAGCTTTTTCACCATCTTATTGTATTCCTTCACCAATCCCCCGATCTCATCATTCCGTTTCCATTCGATCACTTCATTCGTCTTGCCCAGGTTCACCTCCTGCATTTTTTTGGATATCAGCAGGAAGCTGGCCGTGATCCTGTTCGTCAGGAACAGCGCGATCGTGCCCGCTATCAGGAAGATAAAAGCGTTCAGGTTGATAATGGTCACCAGGAAATTGGATATTTCCTCCTTTAGCTCGTTCTGCGTGGAGAAAGAAGGAATATTCAGGTAAGCGTACGCGTTTCCGCTGGCGTCCCGTAATGGCCTGTAAATGCTTAAATAGGGCACTCCCCCCACCTGCTCCTTATTGGTATATTGGATGGAGTTCAGCTGGTGGAGGTTATAGTAGGCCAAAGGATGCATCTTCTTGCCGAGGATGCCTTTATCGTATAAAAAAAGGTGGGAGGATATCTGCAGGTTACCATTCAGGTCATAGACGTTGATATCCGTACTATGCACCTGCGCCACCTCCTCGATCATCTTCTGCAGCTCGCCCCTTGCCCCCGGGTAGTACAAGGTCCATTCGTCCCCGTAAATGATCTGCCCCGACATCTTGTTCTGCACCTCGTTTACCATTATCTGCATCGATCTGCTCAGCCTGTCCTGGTTATTGCGATTATAGCGGTTGTTAAAGAAGATAATGGTCGCTACGCCGATGACGAGGAAGGAAAAGAGGCTGATAAAGATGATGGTCGTATGGATCTGGCTCCGGATATTCAGCTGCCAGTAGCTCTTCAGCTGGCTCCAGTGCAGCCGCGACCAGATCAATAAGGCAGACAGGCGGAACAACGCCACCAGGAAAAGGAAGGCGCTGAATAAGTAAGCGAATAAGGTGATATCCTCCAGCGCCGAATTATCCCGCCTTACCACCACCACAAAATTGTCGTCCGATATATGATGCCATAGCTCGTCATAGGCCCCTTTCCTGACATGCGCATAATCCGTCCTTGGGATCTGCTCGTCCGTCAGGTGCGTGGAAAAGGGATAGTCGTTGTTGTCGCTGATAAGCTCCCGTTTATTGTAAATAGCATAATACTCAGGAAGGTCCTCGCTTTTTTGACGGAACAGCTCCGGCACCAGGGCATTATTACCCTTATAGCTCTTCGGCTCGGAAAGGATAAAGAGGAATCCCGCTATCTTGCCCGCGGTATCGGGTTTGTGGACCACCTTCCGGTAGATATAGGTATACTTATCGAAAGACTTCTCGTAATATTTCAGGTCCGGTATATTCGTGCTCTTGCTTTGCGGCGTGGTATAGATCGTGTTCAGGGTGTCATAGGAGATGGACCGTTCATTGTATAAGGGCCGCTCCAGCTCATCGTAGGTATAGATATGCGTGTCGAACCGGTTTTGGTACCCGAAATTCCGGTTGACCATGCTGTCCTTGATAGCCAGGTTCAGCACCGGGTCCTTGAACCGGGGAAATATATAGGACAGATAATCGTTGTCGATATACCTGAAGTCGATGCTCAGCATCTTTTCACTGGTGGGATCGGCCTGGGCAGCCAGCTGTTCGGCGTAACCCCTCCACTTATCCTCCTCCATCTTCCGGTTCTCGAAAAGGATCACTGCGGAAATAGAAGTGGAGAAGATAAACAGCCAGAAAAGCACTTCGGATACATTCAGCCGGAAACGCAGGTCCGAGAATACCCGCCGCTGCATGAGCCAGGTATAGGCCAGCAGCCACAGCAGCACCAGGATGTCCAGCTCCATCGTCCCGGTGTTGTTATGGATAAGGGTTAGCCATAGCAGCCCCATGAAAGCAATGATGATATAGAGTACGATAGAGAGCGCACGGACCAGGTAGCCCACGAGCTGGAAAAGCACCTGCGACAAAAAGAAATAGCCAAGCGCCAGTGCAGCCAGGGCTATAAACCCGACAAAGCTGTAATTATTCAGGAGGCTGAAGAAGTTCGTTACATTGAAGGAGATCTTCGCATCCGTCACCAGGGACTGGACAATATTGGCAAATCCAAAAGTGGTGATCACCAGCAGGGACAGGCCGATAAAGGTCCATATCCAGTTCTTCCAGCGATGGACCGATTGCGGGATGGTGTATTCGCTGATCTCCCGCTTGATAAAAAGGATGATCCAGCAGAAAAGGAAGGCGTTGATGACAAGGTCACCCAGCGAGCTGAGGATGACGGTGGAGCTGTAGATGGTGGGATCGAAAAGTTCGAATTGCCGCAGGTTAAGGATGCCGGGATAGATATAGACCATGATCCGCAGCCACAGGATCACTGATATCAGGAAGCCGATGGCCAGGGGAGCCCCCCACCTTTCACGTATGGTATGGGCGACATTATGGATCAGGACCAGGACCAACAATACACCCAGTAAGATCACCAGCGGTATGCTCCAGTTATGCGCCGGTGCGTGATAGCCCGGTTTCTTGACCAGGTAGAACAGGATAGCGCCGTTCCCCAGCGATGTATGTACGGGGAATCCTGTCGGGCTGGCCGATATGGCTACCCGCTCTTCTGCTGCATCATTTTCCGTGAATTCCGGCGTCAGGTTCGTCGTGGCGATGAAATACTGCCAGCGGACAGGTATGAGCGCCATCGCCACCATTGTCTTGTCCCCCACCTTCACCGTTTTTTTGATCACGTTATACTTGCCATTGGCCAGCTGGGTGAGGGCATATCCGTCGGCCATGTTCAACAGTGGGGCAGTAGGCAGCGCGCGCTGGTCATTCCAGAATTGCAAGGTCGTAGGTACGCCGGCAGTATCCACGGCATAGAGGAATATGCCGTATCGCTTGTCCACGAGATAGGTCAGCTCCTGCTCCGTATATGCCCGGTCTGCAAGCCGGCCCAGCAAGGCCGTATCCCTGGTCAGGCGTTCAAAATCCTGCTCCCGGTCCTGCAGGGACGATTGTATGGAGTTCCGAAGACTTTTGACAGACGCATCGCTGTCGAAATACAGGTTGAGGAAATATCCGCATAAGAACAATCCCAACGCCTCCAGCAACAGCCACCTGTTCTTGCGGTAAATATCAATGAAAAAGGACTTCAATCCGTCGTATTTTGCTTTTTAATAGAATTCCAGATCCCATCCATCTCCTCCAATGTCATGTCAGCCAGCTGCTTTCCCTGCGCCAGCGCCTCCTGCTCCATGCGGGTAAATCTGGAAATGAACTTCCGGTTGGTCAGCTCAAGGGAATTCTCTGCATCTATCTGCAAAAACCGTGCGTAATTGACCAGCGAGAACACCAGGTCCCCATATTCCTCCTGGATCCGGGCCTTATCCTTCAGGGCAACCGCCTCCTGCAGTTCTTCCATTTCCTCTTTCACCTTGTCCCACACCTGGGCGGTCTCATCCCATTCAAAGCCTACCTGTCCCGCTTTCTCCTGCAGCCGGATCGCTTTCACCGTTGCCGGCAGGGACACCGGCACCCCGCCGAGCACGGATTTCTTGCCTTCCTTCAGTTTGAGCTTCTCCCAGTTCTTCTTGACATCTTCCTCGTCATTTACAGCCACCAGTCCTTTTTGTCCTGCAACATCACCGTAAATATGCGGATGCCGGGTGATCAGCTTCTCACAGACACCGTCGATCACCTCTTCCAGGGTAAATTGCCCCTGCTCTTTCCCGATCCGGGCATAAAAGACGATATGCAGCAGCAGGTCGCCCAGTTCCTCCCGGATCCCCTTCCAATCGCCGGACGTGATGGCATCCGCCAGCTCATAAGTCTCCTCGATGGTCATGGGACGGAGCGTCTCCACCGTCTGCTTCCTGTCCCAGGGACATTTTTCCCTCAATTCATCCATAATGGTTACCAGCCGCTGGAAAGAACCTTGTTGCTCGCTCATAAAATAATATTTAACCGAGACTGACCACTGAGATCAGTATGAATAGTACGAATAGAATGATGTTTACTATAAAGGATATAAAACAGGTAATAAAATATTTCACGAAGGTTTTGAACCGGCCCTGTTTATAAAAGCCCCTCATCGCTTTGTACAGATAGATCATGATATAGAACCAGATGGCTATCATGATGAGCATGCATACAATGGAGAACCATTGCACATTCACCGCATCGGCAAGCTTTTGCACCAGGATATACAACAGCAACAGGATGAAAGTGGCGCAATATACATGAATGGTGAAGATGCCATGATTTACATAATAATACTGCTTGTGCCGGAAATAAAGGATGTTCAGGATAAGGGCAAAGATCGGCAGGGTGACGAAAAGGATCTTGGGAAAGGAATGCAGGATGTTCTCCTTAAAATGTTCCTTGAAAGCCTTTTTGTCCTCATGGTACGCCATCGTCAGATGGATCAGCTTTCGCATGGTCACCCGCTCCAGCCAGGCATCCCTGAAGTCCGCCGGCATCTTTGCCTGCGCAGAGTCGTAGTCTTCCACTGATTTGTACCGGCCCGGGTTTAAACCAAAGAAGCCATAATTTTCCTCTTCCTTATTATCCTTCACTTTCCTGTTAAGCCTTTCGCGGACCTCCTTCGGCAGGTCATATTGCTGCAAGCTGTCTTTCATATTCTCCACGACGGCCAGGCTCAGCTCATCGTCATCGAATTTACGCCTGGTACTATCCCCGTATACACGTTTGACGGACGTGATCTGCAGGTTCACCTTTGACAATCTCCGCTGCAGATCCTCCTTATCGTCCTGATCCGCTTTGGCCAGTTTGGTCTCCAGCCTTGTCTTTTGCTGCTGCAGTTCCGCCAGCCCCTGTTTATCCACATGTTCGTCCAGGATGCCCTTCGTACCCCTCAAAGAGAAGAGGATGATAAAAAAGATAGCGGACGTGAAGACATACATCCGGATCGGGTTCAGGTAAGAAGCTCTTTTGCCGGCCATATATTCCAGCGACAAAAAACCCGGTTTCCGGAGCAGATACCTCACCGTGGCGAAGAATTTTCCGTCAAAATGCGTAATGTCGTTGAAAAAATGCTGCACAAGATGCCACACTGTCTCCTTCGGCTCCAGGTTCTCCTGCCCGCAAACATGACAATACCGCCCATGGAGGTCGGCATTACAATTAAGACATATTTTTTCTTTTCTTTCCTTTAAATGCGACACAAGGGGTATTTTGAATAAAAATAAGGAACTTAGGTGCTTCCCATGTATTAAAACAGGGATTTTTTCGTTACTTGCTCTGACATGTCAACTTTATTTAAGCCATTTACCGCATCCCTGTTGTTGATCTTGCTTACCAGGCTCTGTAGCGGCCAGTACTACTATAAAGATCTGATCGTCACCGCACAAACAGCCCACGGGTGGCAGCTCTACAAAGACAACAAGGTAAAGGCCGTCAGCCTCAGCAGCTTCGAGGCCAATGGTCAGCCCTCCGAAGGATTCCAGGGCCTCCAGGAGATGGAAGACCTTTCCCGCATCACCACCCATACCATTGCAACAGCTACGCCCGAATCCTGGATCTATGCATATTATTCACCCACCGGCTGGCCTACCCGCATCGTAGACTCCAGCGACACCTACCGCAGCGTCTCGGAGTATCGGTATGACCCTGCCGGTCATCTGCTTTCCATCGACAACACCTCCACGGAGACAGATAACCACCTGAAGGACGAGGAACGCCATTTCTGGCAGTATGACGCCAAGGGCCGCCCCACCGTCATGCTGAAGATAAAAGGCAGCAATGATACTACTTTTGTCCGCCTCGTGCAGGACGAAAAAGGCAATATTGTCGAAGAGCGCGCCACACGCAACCATATTGACCTGCCCACCGTATACTATTATTATGACGCTGCCGGCCGCCTTACCGACATTGTCCGGTACAATCTGAAAGCCCAACGCCTGCTGCCCGACTATCTCTTCGAATATGAGGATGACAGGATCAGCAGTATGCTGGTGGTCCCCGCGGGCAGCAGCGATTACCAGAAATGGCATTATATATACAACGAGCAAGGTCTGAAAGTGAAGGAATTCTGCTACAACAGGAAAAAGGAATTATTGGGCAGTATCGAATATAATTACAAATATTAGCAGCATGCGCAAACTACCTTTCTATCTTCTGCTGGCTATTGTCCCCCTCGCCAACCTTAAGGCAAGGGCCCAGGACCTGGACTTCCCGGACTTTCGCGTAAAAAAAGATAATTTTTCCAAGATCTCGGACAAAGGCGTCCGGGCCGACGTCGCCAGCTTTGCCCTGGCAGGAGTGGACGAAAGCATCGGCAAGGCCCAGCTACAGGCAGTCCCCGTCAAGGACTATGGCAGCAACTATATGACATTCGAGGATGGCACTATTCAGGTCACCATCCGCACCGGCGTCTTCTTCCCCTCGAAACATAAGATGATGTACACGGAAAAACACCTGGTCCGTATCGACAATCATCCCTATTATGGAGGCACATACGGTGAAGCTCCGCAGGTCACCATCGAATCCATCACCGTGGTCGTCGGCAAGGATACCGTGGCCATCCCCCCAGCCGCCTATTCCGATCTGTACGATCCCCAGTTCAGCTTTTCCCAGTCCGGCTCTACCCGTAGCCGCAATGGCGTCTTCCTCTCCACCGACAAGCATACCTTTTACATCTATATGCTGAATATTAATGGCGGAGGCAGCGAGTTCACCTGGGTCATCCGCGATAAACAGTATCTCCGCCGTGTAGTGGATTTCGGATTTCTTAAAGGAGTATAAGCAAAAAAAAGCCGCCCTTTTTCGGGCGGCGTTCCGTATGATCAAATTACAGGTATTCTAATATACTACGTAATTAGCATTGAATTTTCCGTCCTTTATGATGACGCTGTCCCCACCGGCCCTCCAGGCAATAGCAGAGTAAGTTCCCTGGATATTGTGCGAATCCTTGTTATGAGAGGTCACTGTTAAAGTACCGGATTCCTCACCACCCCACGTAGAATACCAATCGGACGGAGTTTCATACTCCAAAGATACCACCGTGTTGTCGCCGCCGATCTTATAAGCCTTGTTCACCTGGATAGTATCCGGGAAATTAAGGGTAATAATGTTCGTATCCGTTCCCTTTCCCTGAAAAAATTCCAGGGTAAGATTGTTCTGCGAAGTGTAGTCAAGACCCGTAGTGACAGATGATTGAAAAGCTGTTCCACTGACATTGGCAGTTGACGTATTGGCAGGAGTGCCGGAGCTGTCTTTTTTACAGGCCGTAAAGCCGATCAGTACGGTGAGGGCAGAGAAAGTCCATAGAAAGTAGCGGTTTTTCATGAATCAGTTTTAAAGATTTAGAGTTAAGTTACCGTCCTAAAAACGAGATCCTGCAACCATATAGTATATTTTCTATAGGCTCCCCTTCACATTTTTAAAACCCTAATACCTCCAGGAGTGGAGATCAGCGCCTTTGGGAGCACGCGCCTTCACCTCTTCCGCCCACTTTTTAATATACATCTGGTGATAACGCAGGCGGCTGATATAATTCGGATGGGCATGGTCGCCGTTCCAGCAATGCTCGGCGCGGTCTCCATAGTCCACTTCGCAGCCACAGGCAGGACCCTGCAGCTTCTTCAGCACATCCTCCGCCGTATAGACCGCATTATTCAGGTAATAGCTGTCCATATCTCCCACATAGATATGAATTTTCCCTTTCAGTTGCTGCCCTATCTTCGGCCAGTCCCGCTGAATGATATAGGTCAGGTCGAAATGTTCTTTCCAGTAAGCTGCCACGGTTGAGTCGATGGCGCCCGTGTATTTATCGAACAACCGCTTAGGATATCCGTCCTCGTCACTAGGCGAATAAACGGCTTCCCAGATATCGAATTGATCGCCGCTGCGGCTGCGGTTGCCCAATGCCAGCTCCCGTTGGTTCATATCTTTTACCATAGCGCTTACATGTCCCAGGTAGTCCCGGTAGCCGGGGCGCGGCGTCTTCTTATAGTCGCTTTCAACATAATAGGCATTTTTATTATTGTAGATGTCGATCGTGGTATAGTGGTGGAAATCGACAGGGTCGGGACAGGCCGCATAGCAGCCATTGTATTGGTCGGGATACAGCACCTGCACAGCCAGCGCTTCCCAGCCTCCTGTAGAGCCGCCATAGGTGAAACGGGCCCAGCCCTCCCCTATGCCACGAAAACGACGCTCTACCTCAGGGATCAGCTCATAGGTGATGGCATCGCCATAAGGGCCCAGGTTCTCCGAATTCACGGCATAGGAGTCATCATAATAAGGATTGGCATGCGCTATCTCTATAGCCAGGACCCGGGGAAAGCCAGGACCTGTCCATTGTTTATAAAAATCATAGGCCTCCTGTTGAACGATCTTATTATAGCCTGAGATGCGGAACCGGGCGCTGGTATCCGGCTTCAGGTGCTCATCCGGCGGCGTCATGCGAAATCCTCCAAAATCAGCTGGAAAATGGCCGTGGAAGATGGCCAGGGGATACTTGACATTGGGATGCGTGTCAAACCCTTCAGGCAGCAATATGTGAGCGCCAATAAACATCGGGCGGCCCCAGAATTCGGTCAGCAGCTTGCTCTGTATTTTTATATGCTTTATAAAGCGTGTATCCTGCGGCTCGGGGATAGCGGGGATCACCTGGTCGATGGTCAGGGCGATCTCGTTGCTATGGGCAGGATCGAAATGTATTTTCACTGGCCTTGAGTAAATATTACCGGGCGCTGTGTTCCAGTGCTGCCCTTCTCCCCTGTCCATGGGTAATTTGACGGTATGACCGGTCTTCAGATGGAAGGTCTCATACTTATGCAGCAATACCTGCACATAGTAATCCCCGGCGGGGACATCCCGCAGCCGCTCAACGGGATAGCCGAATGCATGCATATCCACCAGGACAGAATGTCCCGGCTGCCAGCCATCCACATCTATACCGAATAACATCTGCGTCCCGGCGGCATCACTGATCTGGAAACGCGGCTCTTGCTCACTGTTATTGGACAGCAGCAGCAGCAGCCGGCCATCGAGGCCCGATGATTGCACCCCATCGGCAATATTTATCCGGAAAGTCTGGGCGCTGCCGGACAAAGTCATCAGCAGCAGCGGCAGCAAAAGATGTTTTCTCATAAACAATCCTGGTTGTTACCCTAATATACTACTTAAAAAACACTTTTCACCTTATCCAGCCCCACGCCCAGCCACTGCCGGGCGACCTTGTCCAGGGCGCCCTCATCGCCCGTAAAATGAAAAACCATATGCTGATGGCTCAGGGATTGTCCCGGCTTTAAAAATGCCGCCGGTGAGACGCTCTCCAGCTCATAGAAAGGCCCCATCTGGCTGCCGTCCGCCAGGGGACCATCATTGTATGCATTGACAGCATCCCCGCTGAAAGGGGGCTTCGTCGTTTTCCATTCCTGGTTCAGGTACTTGCCGGAAGAGTCCACGTCAAATATCGTCAGCGTCAGCACCTTGTTCTGCGCGTCGTAGCTTCCCGCCCGTGATATGGCGAAATGCGGATGGATCCCCAGCTTACCTCTGCTCTTTCCATCAGCTTTAAAGAACAACATGCCTGTATCGATCCTGATGCGATCGGAAGGGATCTCCCCAAAGTAGTCGGTGGTAGCTACTTTATCACCCGCACCGGCCCCCGCCTTCACAGCCTTATGAGGAATAATGATCACCGTCGACGGTGAAGGGTTGAACATATCCAGCATCCAGATGCAGGGCATGCCTGTTTTTTCCGTCCACGCCTCCTTTCCCGTGTTGGTCACTGTATTGGCAGTCCCGTACCCTACAACACTGAGGGTCGTATCCCGGGACTGCAGCATGTCGTCGATCTCGCTTCTGCCGAGGATAGTGATGTCCCTTGTAACCGAGAGGGACAGGGCCGTTCCCACGTAATTCACCAGCTGCATATCTTTCTGCATACTGACGGAAGTAGCGCCCTGTTTCGTTACTTTCCACGCCTCCGTATCAAAGGCGGCCGGCGTTTTCCATTTGGCAAACTCCATGGCCGCACCCTTCGGGAAAAAGAGCGAATACTTTCCCCCTTCCGGACCCAGCCATATCCGGTTCTCACCGCCATAGGCATTCATATGTGCATCCGCCGGCCCCGTAAAAGCCTTGTAATGGATCCAGCCAAAACTTTGCCCTTTAAGACCGTCGGCCGTTGAAGTAAACACCTTCGCCTGGTATTTGGCGGATACGATCACCTGCGCCTTTCCCTGGTCGTTTTGGAGTACGATCACGCTGTCATGCCCACGAAGGAAATCAAGGTCATAGCCAAAAGTACCCTGCGGATATTTTTCAGGCGGCTTGTCCTCCTGCTGCGCAGACTGATCGTTATTGCAGGCGCCTGTAAACAATGCTGACATGATGGTAAAATATAAGAATCGTTTTTTCATATGGAGAACCTTCAATTTATTAATTAAACCCCTTGTAGCTTGCAGCTTGTAGCTCGCAGCTCAATTCACTTCCAACTGGTCCTTCGCCGGCAGTTTCGGGTAAACCCCATGTGGCTCAGCCTGGTACCAAAAAACAGTGGAAGCGATGTCATCCTGTAAAGGCAGGTAGCGGCCTCCATCCCTCCAGCCCAATGCCTGTATCGTCACTTTCAGGCTCTTCTCAAAGCGGATGGGATCGGTGATATGCCAGCGGTAAAGGCCAAAACGCTGGGCGATGGTATAATGACCGTCACCACGGATCACCTGTGCAAGGCCCGAGTAAGGTGTCGTGAACTCCGTATACTCCGTCCTGTCGACACCGGCGGAATTTTTCACATGCGTATCGAAATCATAGGACCCGCAGAAATAATCCTCCGTGCCCGTCCCACAGATGGTAGGCCACTCGGAATCCCCGTCCATATAGAATTTGATCTCGCCTTCTCCCCACCAGCCATTGTTATGAGACCCGTACGCCATATAAGTACCGACATACTGTCCCCTGCCCTGGATGCTGTCGACCAGCGTATACACACCTTTATAAGGCAGCGGGTTCACCCGCCGGTATTGTGCATGGAAATAAGCGGCATCGTTCGGTACATCCGTCAGGATATAATCCACCTGGTAATACAGGATCATATCCTTTTCATCGATATTCTCCATCGTGATCCTGCATTTTTTGCGGAAAGGCATCGGCCAGTAACAGTTAAAGGCGCTGCCCGGATTGACACAAACCGCCAGGGATTGCAGCGCGGCATACTTGCCCCAGCCCATACAGAAAAAATCCCCCACCGGCACTTCCACGGAAGGCGTCGTCTCGTCATCCCAGTAGAATCTGATTATGGAATAACGCCAGTTGCCCGTGGGCGTCATCCAGATATGCTGGATCGAGCCGGAACCGTCGATCTCCGCGATGGTAAATGTGCTTTTCGCCTTTATCATCACACTGGGACTAACCTTCCAGCCTTGTCCAAGATCGCGGGATGCGCTTTGCCCCATTCCTGCTGTGGCTTTGCCGCCTGCCCCTTTGGCGCCATTGAAATTTTCAGGGCTGATAGATCGGGTCTTCGCATCCGAAAGCCGGAAGATATTGCTCATATTGGCCTCGATGCCGTTGAATTTGGAGGGTTGTTGCGCGAATAGCTGCCCCGTCATGCACAGGCAGATAAGGACGAGTGTTCTTCTCATATTGGCTGATTTAAGTGGTTTTAATATTTTTTACGTCGATAGTGCCATAGACCACCTTCACAGTCACCTTTCCACCGCTTACGATCACATTGCCAAAACCCGTGGCCGTGGAGATAAAAAAGCTGGCATCGCCTGACCTTGCTTTTATATAGAGGGTCTTATCCACCGCGTCATAACGTACGCCGCTGAATGCTTCCAGCAGGGCATAGCTGGACATGGCCCGGGCATACCAGTGACCGCATTCATATTCATCAAAAGGATTGCGTACGGCGCCATCGTATCGTTGCCGGCAGGTGCGAACAATGTCCAGGCCTTCCTCAACCCGTCCCTCGAAGATCAGGTGAGAAGCCACCTGGTATTCTATGCCCGTCCACACCTCGTCGCTGTAGACGAAAGGCAGGGAAAGTTTGCCGCCCCTGGGCCAGCTGCAAAGCAGTAACCCTCCCTCATTGCCGATGGCGTAGCCGGGACGTTGCGGGTTACTATGGTCCGTCAGGTCTTTCTTAAGGTTGTATTTATAAACAGACAGCAAATGACTTTTTACCTTGGCGGCGTCCACCGGCTCAGGCAGGCCGCAGACCCTGGCGATCCAGGCCCCCAGCACGCCATCGGAAAGACAGCCGTCGCCATACTGGTATTTAGGTCCTTCCTGTTGCAGCAGCTGCACAGCCTCTGCGGAATAGCCGCCCCCAAAGGACTTCTTCGCAGCCGCTACGGGATCAGGAGCGCTGAGGCCGGTCCAACGTATCTTTTGAACAAAATATTCGCCATTGTACAGTTCTTTTTCCATGAGCCGGCGGCCCTTTGTATACAGCTCCTTATATAAGGATATGTCCTCCCCGAGATAATCACCCATTTTACCCATTGCCTCCAGCGCACCGAGATAAAAGCTGGTCGTCATACCTCCCGGCCCCCAGAACTCGATGTCATAGGTATTATGGTGCGGCTCTTCCACGGCGCCGTCATGGCGTGGGTCCCAGGTGCGGATACAATAGTCCAGGCTTGCCTTTACACGGGGATAGATCTGCCGCAGCCACGCGCTGTCGCCGCTGATCCTCCATTCCCTGTAAACTTTCATGATGCCGCCTAACTGGCCGTCACTGGCCGCATGAAAGGTATGGGCCGCCGGCCGGATGGGAAGAGAGGTCCGGAAGATCTGATGGCCATCCGCATTCTGACTCTCCCCGAATTCCGTTCCACGAAGGCTTCTCTCCAATGAAGGGAACAGATGGGAAACAGCCTGCGCATAGTTCCATACGTGCGTACACGAACCATGGCAGCTGCCCCAGGAGTCACCGCAGCCTTCCCAGGCCCAGAACCTGCCGTCATATTGCCTTAGCACCGTAGGGGATTTGAGGATGGTGAGGTTGGCGGCGATCGCTTCCGTCACTTCCGGCGGCAGGCTGCTCTTATAAAAAGCGTCCCTGAATAATGCCGAGTTTTGACGGAGCTCCTTATAATGTTCCAGCCAATAATCAGCCACGGCATGTATATCGCTGAATTTACTGCTGTACCATGGCTTATGGTAGGCGGAAGGCAGGTCCCGGGAAGCGTCCCGTATCGTGCTGTCCTTCTTATTGGCAGGCTCGTCCCCGATGCGCATATGTGTATCCGGCACGTACCAGGCCATCAAAAGAACGATCTTCTTTTCTTCACCCGGCTTTAGCGTGAAAGGGACAAAAAGAGAAGCTCCCGGCGCATCCTTTTCCACCGGATCAGTCGTCTGCAGTCTGCCCTTTTCAATATTGTTCCAGGCCATGGTGAAGGGGTCCCACCATCCACCCCGGAACCAGCAATGATCCACCTTCACATCCGGCTCGGAAGTGAAGATGGCAAAATCGCCCCGCTTTTCCGGAGCGTCCTTCCCTGCATCCTGGGACAGGACAAATCCCTGCCTGATAGACCGGATATGGTTAGGCGCGGCTTCGCTCCCTTGTTCATTGGGAAGGGACATGAAATTCCTGGCGTTGTAAGAAAATACATATTCCATCGGCTGCCTGCCCGTATTGCGAAAAGTATATTCAAGGGCTCCCGCGGGGAGGCTGGAATTATCCGCATCCGTAGGTATAAAAGGGCTCCAGCCTGTGATATGAACTTCCAAAGGCAGCGCTGCGTCTTTCAGCTTGATCTCCCCAAAAGGGAAGCGGGCAAGAAATTCCGCCTCCCGGAAACGCGGCAGCCCCCACGTCATACCGGGAGTGCCTAATCCCGACTCCCGTTGCCCGAATTTTTTCCATGCAGGCACCGGCCCCTCCAGGACCCGGGCGCTGCCCGGCAGCTGCCGGATGGAGATCGCCGCAAACATAGCCGGCTCATTGAACATCTCCGGGTTATTGCGGACGGACATATGGGAGATGGCGCCCGTACCTTCCAGGCAGAACATGCCTGCGCCGATGCCGCCGATGGGGAACGCCACCTGCTGAAGGCAGCTGCCCTTATAGACCCCATTGAAAGTATGTCCTTTGCTCACCGTTGCTATCGGCTTGCCCGCTCCGCCCGTCTGGGCAAAGCCAATCGTTATATTTGCTGCAAGTGCCACGGCAAGCAACAGCCGCAAACATTTTCTACTGGTCAGTCGCATAATTTTTATTTTTAGTGCTTTCGCGGATTATCAGCCTGGCATCGACGATGATCTCTCTTGGCGGAGCAGGCTGCCTGGCGCTAATGCTTTCCAGGGCCAGCTGTACAGCATGCCTGCCGATATCTTCCAGGGATTGCCTGACAAAAGTGATGGGTGCGTAAAAGAAGTCAAAGGCGTCAGCTTCGTCAAAGCTGATAACAGCCAGCTCATCGGGTACTTTAATATTCAACCGCATGATCTGCCGGATGCCCTGGATGGCCAGGGAGTTGGTAGCAAAGAAAAAAGCATCCACAGCCGGTTGCGGCAGCAGCAGCTTCTGCATGCCGCTAGCCGACTCGTCCTCTAAATGATGATAGGAGGCGCGGACCAGCCAGGAGTCCAGGAAGTCGATACCATTATCTTTCAACGCATCTTTATAGCCCTCGATACGGTCGGCAATATGCTGCATGCCCGTATCATAAGCCAGCATGGCGATCCGTCTGCTGCCCGCCTTTATCAGGTGTTCCACCGCATTGTAGGCAGCACGGTAATTATCTATCCGAACACAATTCGCCTGGATATCCTTGAAGTACCGGTCGATCAATACGAAAGGAACATGCTTTTCCTGTAAGGCTTTCAGTTGAGGCTCCGTGAACTCCGCCGGTGCAATGATAAGGGCATCCACCTGCCTGTTGACCAATGCATCCAGGATGGCCTGGGATTTTTCAGCATTCTCGTCGTTACTGCCAAAGACGACGGTGTAGCCGGATCTTTTCGCTTCGTCTTCGATGATGCGGGCGATCTGTGAGAAGAAAGGATTGGAGATATCGGCGACGATCAGGCCCAGCGTATTCGTTTTACCGCTTTGGAGGCTTCGGGCAATGAGGTTGGGACGATAATGCAGTTCGGCGGCCGCCTGCCGGATCTTTTCTGCCATTTCCGCGCTCACCCGTCCGGCCTTATTGTTCAGGACATACGACACCAGGGCCGTTGAAACCCCAAGATGGCGAGCAATATCTTTTATGGAAACCTTCCTTTCCATAATGGAAAGTTCTGGTTAAACGTTTAAACAAGCAAATTTTCTTTTCTTTTGGGCATAAAAAAATCCCTACAAACTATGCAGGGATGCACTAACTCAGTACCATAACCATTAAACCTTATCCTATTAGTGACCTAAAATTAAAAGGACGAATTAGAATAATTTGTAGAACAAATACTACAAACCCTTAGTTCATGTAAATATGTGGATAACGGGTGGTTTCGCGGGTGCTCCAGTCGACATGCCCCTTCATCTGATAACCCAATGCTTCAATGTACTTTTTCAACATATGGTTGGTAGGCCCGTCAAAAATAAATATCCTCCGGGTCAGGTCGATGAACTCCCGCACCAGATCGTCATGGATGGTGGCTGTTTTGTGGATAGCTTCTTCCATACTGACCTGGTATTTGTTTTTAAGTATGATGACCATGTTGAATTCGCCTTTATCCGTTTGAGACAGGTCCTTGCTGAGGGAATAGAGGTCGTTTGACACAGACATGATATGACGGCTTGTCTCCGTCAATTTCTTTACGAAAGGATGTTCATATATATTGTCGCCGAGAAAGATCTTCCCGGTCACTTCAAGGCAGTCCGTTGAAAGATGGGTCGCACCCAGGTATTGCCGGATGCCCATATATTCTTCGAAGTCGGGCTGTATCCCGCTGATCATGTGTCTGAACTGCCACGCCAGCCCATGGAACATTATTTTCACTCCGCTGATGAATTTGCATTGCCAGTTCTTGCTGGTATGAATGGTCATTCGTCGCCAGAAATCACATAACGCAGCCACTAAAGGTCCGTCTTTTTTAAGCCGGTGCTTTTTATCCTGTTCCAGGATCTCCATGAACTGACTTTCGAAGGTGACATAGGCATCCTTACGTTTGACAATATCCGCTTCGCTGAATATATCATCAACGATGAACAGCAGCGTGAGGAAGTCACACCAGTTACAGATGTCGGTATAGTCTCCTTTAGGAAAGCTTCGCGCGATGAACAATGGGTAGCGATACGCCCGGTACCTGCAATAATCATCAAAGTTTGGCGTCAGCTGATATTCCAGTATCCATTGATGGGTGTGCGCCTCGATCTCCTCATGCCTGGGATGGATAGCTCCCGGGAATGGGCAGAACAATGCCGGGATGGGATAAAGATTCATAAATAGGAAGGTTTAATGATAGTAAAATTACTTATTAAGTGCTTACCTTGCCCCATCGTAAATATTTACATTGATCAATTCCCTACATTGTTCCTAGTAGTAAGTAAAACTGACCGGCGGAAAAGAAGATGAACCCCAATAATGCAGCTGTTGGGTGATCCTGTTCAGCGAATCATATTCATATTGGTAGGTGGTCTGCGGGTAATTGCCCTGGCTGTCGTGCCCGATATCTCTCGCAACCTTCGGTGGGTTCCTGCTGCCTGCCCCAAGGAATGACAGTCCATAATTATCATTCCCAATGGTGCTGACCTTGTCCGTATAGTATTCATCATAATAAGTGTAACTGGCCGTAGGACTGCCCCCGTCAGTATAGGTGATCACGATGCTATCCAGGTTCTTATTGGTATAATGATAGGTATAATGCCAATTCCGCTCCGGCTCACCAGCAAGCGTTCGGTGGGTATTGCCGGTGGAAAGCTGCCCGTCCGCATTATAGGTATAGGTGATCACATCGCTTGTCGAAGACGGGCTGGTATAGCCCGTCGCCCGGCCATTGGCATCCAGTGTGTAGACCATTACGCTGGTGACTGTATCGGCCAGATCATAAAATTTTCGCGTGACAGTGCTGCCGCTGTAAGCATACTCGTCTCTGCCATACAGCGAATAAACGATCCTGGTCACACGTCCCTTGCTGTCATAGGTATAGGTCCTCAGGTCATTGCCGGAGGAAACAGTCCTGATCTTTGGAATGGGCGGTGGGGATGGAGCTTTTTGATCGTCTTTTTTACAGGCCGCCATTAGTAGAAAGCCAATGAATAATGGGATCAGCGGATTGTTTCGCAATTGCATAGAATTTGGATTTAGGATTATAAGATATTGGTTATTAACTGGATAAATTGAATGGCTCCAAAATAATGATCCTTCATGACAGGCACAACCGGTTACTGCCCAACGGTAGGTTTTTTCTTCCTAACGGGGCAATTGGTATATATAAAATTATATATACCAATTAAATTGAATATCTTTTACATGCTTTCTTCTCCGATCACAGGCTCATTTCTCCTTTAACTTTTAAAATTGCCATTATGAATCATTCCAAGTTCATTCCGATGTTTATCTGTTGCATTTCAGCCATTGGTCTCATTGTTTGTTGCCCGGAAAAGCTCTGTGCACAGAACCAGGGTATTACAGTGTACCAGTACCGCCATGTCCCCGGCGACAAAACGGAGGAATTCATCAGGAGGGAAACAACCTATTGGAGCAAGGTCGCTGAAAAAGGCGTGAAAGATAAAACCATGACTTTCTGGGCGCTGCTGGAAAAAATAGGTGGGTACGATCTGCCTAACTCATCCAATTTCTTATTCATCAATACATTTCCGGACGTCGACAAAGCCGGTGCTGTATTTAGTGATGCAGAGGCTGTTGCCGGCGTGAAAATGGCAGACATGGAAACTTTATCCATTTCCACGGTTACCAGCCAGTTCTTTCTGCATGATGAAAATTGGGCGCAGGGTGCTAAGGCGGTGCCTGACAGAGATTTCAATTATGTAGTAATGAATTATCACAACACCAACTATGCCGATAGCCTGATAAAACTGGAAAAAGCATATTGGCAGCCTTTTATCCAGAAGGCAATGGATAATAACCAAACACCCCAAATGGCATGGGGTAATGCTGTAGTGCTCGCACCATTGGGAGACGATATAAAATTTACGACAGTTTCATACGATCTGTACAAAACCCTGCAGGATGCATTGATGCCGCACTGGGATGGAAAAACCGTATTCCCTGATAAAGGGCTGCGCATAATAAACAAGACGGAAGTAAGCCGGCGTGGCATCGCCGTTTACAGGGTCATAAAAGTGGTAACGGCTCCTGAGTAATACTTCATTTGCATGCAGCGGTACGCAGCAGCTTCAGGCTCTCAGCGATGAACCAAAGGGGAAGCCCTGCTCCCAGTACAAACCAGCAAGCCTCATATCGCAGCGCAACCGGCGCCGCCGTGACACTGAAGGCAATGTTCGACAGGAATATCAGATACCACAGCAGCAGCAGTTTCGATCCTTCACCCGTACCTGTGCGGGAGGATCTTTTAATCTTCCGGAGGATCCACCATACGAGAGGCGCTGCAAGGCAAAGCAGCCCGGCCACTGCATGAAGGGCTGGATAAGGGGCCATCAGGCGGCTCTGAAGGGCCTCAAACCGCGGGTGCGGTTCCGGCCTCTCCGCCCGGGTGGTATCCCACCCGACCCAGTCATCCACTTCTTTCGGCACTTTGACGGGAGAACAGTGGTACCGCGAGAGGCATTCACCGCCCGGGACAACAAATGAACGGGTATTGGCCCAGACAAAACGACGCAGGAAGAGCCAGGGATGACGGACGATCAACGTTTTCCCGTACTGACCGTAGAGGGGAGAGACCTGGTACCAGGCCTGCAGGTAAGTTTGCCGGGTGGTCTGACAGTAATTGAAGAGATATTGTTTAAGTGGACCATGATTGTCCCAAAGATAGGCCGTACCGATCTCTCCATTATATACTGCCTGGCGGCTCCCGGGTGCAATAGAGTCCGCAAATGCCATTACCCATCGGTGAAGGAGCTCCATATCCGGATCGTCGAAACTTTCTTCCTGGCAGCGTATATAGGGCAGGAGATGCAACGCATTATTCGCCATTTGCCATCCGCTGAACCCACTGAAGACATCTGCACCTGTCACCTCTTCCGTTTCGGCCCGGGTGGAACGATAGCTGGCGCTGATCAGCAGGACAGTAAGACCGATCCCCACCACGCGATATACAAGGCTGGCCCTGATAGCCAGCATGAATGCCAAAGAAGAAATAAGAGGATAATAAATAGCATTGTAACGTACCTGAAAGGCCAGCAATACCACCAGGGCCTGCGCGATCAGCACCCACCAGGACAGCCTGAGCAGTATCCAAAGAAGCAGCGTGAACCATACGATCGTAAGCGTAGTGAACAGGCAGTCGCTTGAAAGCAGGTTGGCCAGCACTATCAGCATGGGCTGCAATGTCATCAATGCCCACGACACGCGTTTCAGCCAGGGATGTTTAAAGCGTAACAGGTAATCGATTGAAAAAAAACAGGCAGATGCTGCCCAGCCGATCAACAGATATTGCAGCGTAACTACGAAATTGAATGATGGGGAAAAACCATGCAGCAATGAAAGGAAACGTGCATAGCCCATAGGCCGGTAAAAGACCCGATAATCGTGGATGGCAGAAACCATATAGGTGATCGAATCGAGAAAATAATCCGGTCCGGGCAAGCACCATTTATAGATCAGCCATAGGAGGATCTGCAAGCCGCAGGCCAGCAGGAGCAGACATCGGTTTTCCCTGTCATTCCATATATACGAAATAAAGGAAGCATGTTCAGGCTTTTTTTTCATGGTAAGTTTGTTCAGTATTGATCGACCAGATATTGGCAGGGTGCTTCCTGCCTTCAATGATATTGTCCACCGCTGTCATCGCAGTGAGCATGGAATGATCCGAATTGTTATACTTGTGCATACCGTTGCGGCCGATGAGAAACATGTTTTCAAACTGGCTCAGCCGTTCCCGCAGCAGGTCAAACCTGTCATAGGTGCCGAAATAGGCGGGGTAAGCTTTCTCAACCCGGATCACCGTGCCGTCCGGCACTTCCTGTTCATTGGCCAGGCCGATAACATTCAGTTCACGGGAGGCAAATCGGATCAGGTCACTATCTTCCATACGCCAGAGTGCATCCCCTTCCTGGCAGAAATATTCCATCCCGATCCAGACAGTATCCTTCGGCTTAGCTACCATAAAGGGGCTCCAGTTATTGAAGACCTGTAACCGCCCGACCTTTACTTCCTTTTCCTGGATATAGATCCAATTGTCCTTTAAAGCCCCGAGGTCATACTTTCTGTCGAGGGGCAGTTCCCGGGCTGCTGTCTTGTGCAGGAGCAGACCGACAGTGATAAAATCACGGTACATCAACCCATTTGCAATCTCCCTGAGAAATTCCGGCAAAGCAGGCTGCATATTCCGTACGAGCTCCTGCACTGGCATCGTTGAGAAGAAATAATCGCTATCCATTGATCGGACAGTGCCTGTTGGGAGATCTTTTACCCGCACCTGAACCACCCGGTCTCCTTCCGTCCGGGTGCCGATGACCTCCTGTTCCCGAATGATCATTCCTCCCATTTCCCGGATTTGACGGGCGACCTCTTCCCATAGCTGGCCTGGTCCGTATTTTGGATAAAGGAATTGATCGATCAGGCTGGTTTCCGTGTTTTGCTGCCGGAGATTCTCCGTGATCTTTCGCGTTCGTTTGAAGGATTGCCTGAGGGCATGCCTGATGGTTCTGGCAACAGAAAGCCCCTTGATCCGTTGCGCTCCCCATTCAGGCGCGATCTTACTGCATGGGATGCCCCAAACCTTTTCCGTGTAATCTTTAAAGAAAGTAAGATATAAGGTTCGTCCAAATCGGTTGATCAGGAAATCTTCCAGTGAACGCTCCTCCTTTAATGGCCGAACACGTATCCTGAGATAGGAAAAGAAGATCGCAGCAGACCGGATCAAACCTAGCTTCCGAAGCGTATCGGAAGACAACGTAACAGGATAGGTAAAGAATTTTTGTAAAAAATAGATCCGGGAGAGGCGACGACGCAATAGCATCCGTTCCGCCGATGCTGATCCTTCCGGTTCTTCCAATGGCAGTATCTTCAGCCACCAGTCCATTACCCGCCCCGATTTGGAAAAGAAACGATGACCGCCGATGTCGATGCGATTGCCCTTATACGTCACCGTTTTACTGATACCCCCGATATCGGGAGTCTTTTCCAGTACCACCGGTAAGATATCCGTCCGTTGCAGCAATTCGTAGGCGGCGGTAAGTCCCGCAGGCCCGGCCCCGGCAATAATCGCAATCTTTCGCCTGGTATTCGTGTCCGGCATATCGTTTCTTTAGAAGATGCAGGACACAATTCAATGGATCTACCCTTACGCACCGGCATGAAAATTTTCGTTAAGAACGGGAAATTTGTCCGATCCACCTGTCAGATAGGTATATTATAATATATTCCGAGGGAAAGTCCGATCCAGGCTTTATAATTGACAGGATTGTTCTTGTCAAAAGTATTTATCAGATAATATGGCGGCTTCAGCAGGCGGTAACGGGTGTCGGGATTATCGTTCAAGGGCAGCAGGTTGACCGCATTTGATAATTGCCCGTCAAGCCAATAGGAGGTCTTTAATAAATTGGCGCTCGCCCCTGCCTTCAACATCCAGCGGCCTGACATGCGGGTGCAGAAGTTCATGCCTGCTACATACCAGGAGCCTTTAACCTGGTATATCTTGCCGATGATATTGAATGTATCCGTGAGACGATATGTATTCCTAAGCCGGGAGTAAGTGGCGAATAATTGCCATTGGTTGTTTTCACTCTTGTGGATAATAGATCCAAGGCCCATCTGCCAGGCATGCCTGGTAAGATCCGTTCCGTAAGACACCAGCAGATGAATGGGCCGAATGCCCGCCTCTGCCTGAAGATTTCCATAAAGGGTCTCAGAAGTAAAGAAGCCAGCCCTTAAAAGCCAGGGAATAGCATGTTTTTTGCGTTCGGTTACTCCAGGACCCGCCATCTGTAAGGGTGGATGAGGATATCGAAGCTTCGGAGACCTGATTGGCGGAATAGCATCATTGATGATGATTGCCTTAGTATTTACGATAGCCCTCTTAGTATTTATGATGGCTGCCTTAGTATTTACGATGGCTGCCTTAGTATTTACGATGGCTGCCTTATTGGTAGTGGCTGCCACCTTAATGGCGCCGCCCCCATGCTTTTCGGTTATCCATCCCGGGGGTTGGTTGTCCTGGAAGATCACGTGCTCTTTATACCGTCTATAGTACAAGCCCGTGGTTTGCCGGATCCGCTGCAGCAGGCTGGGCATAGAATAATTGCCCCGGACAAAGGTTATTTGTTTCTCACCCCGGATCTTCCTGGAGTTGAAGGAAAAACGAAAGGCAGAGTGCTGATGGATATGCCTGGTCAGTGAGTCCAGGCTGATCCGGCCATACAAAGAAAAGGTGGGATTGGCCGCTTCGGCCGGATACTTTTTTTGCGCAAAGCTTCCTGCGGTTACCAATAACAAACTTAGAAATAAGCTACTCGCACCCTTTGCCCGATAAATAGATTGTTTTCCTGTCAGGGCTGTAATCATAGCGTATGTTTAATGTTTCGGTAACCACGTCAAGGATATACGTCAGGGATTCATGATCAAATAAGGTGGTGAACCGGCATTTTAATATTGGGGGATTTTTGGCGACAATACGGATATTATAGTCTTTGGAAAGCACCCGGACGGCCTCTTCGAGCGCGATATTCCTGAAATCATACAGGTGAGTACGATCTTCTTTTCTCCCTTCCTGCTTCCGCATGCTATCCTTTACAGGCGCCTGCCGGGGACCCGCGGGAGGCGTGGCCGGCCCCGGCACACCGGGAGCAAGGTGCATCCTGATATATAGCAGCCATCCGGCAACTGCTAATAGCAGGAAGGCCGTAACAGCCTGCCATAAGTGAGATCTCAACCAGGTACCCGCAGAAATCCTCCCATTCCCTCCTTCAAAGATCTGGCGCCGGCAGGACTGCCATTCATGGTGAGGATCGGGAATGCTTTCCACCCGTTGTTCCACCGCCATGTGCCATTCACGCCAGACCTCATCCAACAGGTCCTGGTGTTCAGGTGATGAGGCGGCCCATTGCTCGACATACAGGGCTTCCTCAGGTGAAGCTTCTCCTTTAAGATACCTGACTATAAGAGGAACAGCTGCCATAAGCTACTTTTATAGGTGAACAAAACACCGGCCAGGATGACAAGCGCAAGGTATTGTTCCAGCTTGCTTCGGATGATCCGCAATGCCTTACTGACCTGGACTTCCACCGTTTTTACGGCAATACCCTGTTCCTGCGCGATCCCCGAATAGCTTTTCCCTTCCATTCTCGATTTGAGAAAAATTATCTTGCACTGAGCGGGCAGGCTGGCAATAGCACGGTTGATCTCCACCTGTAACTCTTTACATTCCAGGACCAGGTCTGCCATCGGGTAGGAATGTTCCGGCAGATGATCCCCCAGGTCCAGATATTTGCGATCACGAACCTTACAGTTCATACAATAGTTGAACAGCGCCCGATAAAGATATGCTTCCAGAGAGACAGAGATCCGTATCTCAGCCCGTTTCTCCCATATACTGACAAATACTTGTTGAACAGCGTCCCGGGCAGCCTCCTTTTCTTTCAATAAGGTATAGGCATAACGATACAAACCCGCATACCGGGTAATAAAAATGGATTCTATATCTTCAGGCGTGAGCCCCTGCGCTGAACGATTGACCAATTCCTATATTTAAAAACTCCTTTGCAGACAGATAATCACTCTATGACACAAAAAACGTTCGCTACCCTTACCGGAAAATCACATATTTCTTTAGAACATATGTTATAAAAAAAGCTTTCCCCTTTTAGGCGAATGCTCTTCATTCATTGAACTGCTCGATCGCTTTTCGCATTTTTCCTTTCTTCAACAATCCAAATGCCTTTGCATTGCCCTGCATCAGGTTGGCGAGGTTATCCATGGTCATTTCAGTCAGCGGCCCCTCGCCATCCCGGACAAAGAGAAAGAAAACATCCGGCAGGTTATTTTCGGCAAAAGGCGCATAGACGGTCAGCCGGCCTTCGATCACCGGGAAAAGCCAGCTATCCTCTGCCGCTGGTCCCAGGAACCGGGTCGATCCATTCTCATCGACGACTGCAATACACCGGGTCTGGCCGGGGTAGATCTTTTTTATTCTCCCCGAATCTTTCTTTTTCACCGATCTGTCCGTCCAGGAAAGGTAATAAGAGGCAGAATCAGCTTCGATCTTTCCTTCCACCGTCAATGAGGTGCTGTCTTTCATCCAAACCTGGAAGGTATGTTTCTTGCTGATCTCCTTATTGGCATCGTCATGCAATCCAAAGGCCCAGGAATTGGCACGTATTACGTAAAAATTTTTCGGCTCTGGAAACCGGATAGGCGGTTGTGGTAATCGGACACCAGGCGGCTGCGCCTCGACGCACAGCGAAAAGGAAAGAGCGAATAGAGCCAGTTGTATTTTCATAAAAGGGGGTTTAGGGACTTAAAAATAATATGTTTTTTCCTTACACACCGAATGGATATATATTGCAGCAATAATGCCCCCCACATGGTCAAGATCTGGACAACCGAAGAAAAGGCGAATGATAAAATAATCGCTGTTATTGATAATTATATCTATAAATGTAATCCCAGGACAGAAGATATGGATGAATTTTCCAAGGCGCTAAAGATGAAAGATATTCCTGCGAAAAAGACGCTTGGGATACCATTCCCCTACCTTAAAGAGATAAGATATCAGGAGGGAAAAAGCTACATTCAGGTACTTTTTGGCAAAGATTCAGAAGAACACCTGCGTATTACCGATGAGGGAAGATTGAGGGAAATATTTGAATTTTTAAGTGGCATCATTCCCCGGTCGACTGTTTGCACTGAAAAATTAAAGCCACTCCATGCTGCTAAAAAACCGTTGATCGCATTGCTGGTAGTAAGCGCTCTGTTTCTCTATACTTTATTTATTGCTAATGAACTCGGGCATGGGGAGGTTTATGATGTGCACGGGGAACATTACTTTTCATTGGCCGGGGTAGTATTATTACTTGCTACCTTGGGCGTAAAGAATGTATTACTTATCTATATCCCTCTGATAACGATTGCAATCCTGGCGTTTATTGGTAAGTTCCGGAGACCGCCGGTCTTTCATCGGATAATAATCCGGCGGTAAGACAAGCGTAAAAAAAAGCCCCCCCCCGATTTCATGGGAGGGCCTTTGTGCATTTACCTGCTCAATTAAACACCTGGTTCAAGTACGATCTTGCCCCCTATGGCGCGCTGGTCCATCAGCCGATGGGCTTCAGCGGCTTGAGCAAGCGGCAGGACTTTTCCGATCCGGCTCTTGATCTCACCATGGGCCGCCATATCGAGCACTTTTCCCATTACGCTCTCATCCAGGTTCGTCATGGCAAAGGAGGCACGTATACCCGCTGCGGCGGCCTTGTCGGCAGCCGGTGGGTTGACGGTGGAAAGCAGAAGCCCATTTTCCCTGAAGACGGACATCGATGCTTCCCGCATCGGTCCCCCTACAAAATCAAGAACCAGGTCGATGTCACGGACGGCATCCAGGTAGCCGGGAATGGAATAATCGATGACCTGATCGATGCCAAGGCCGCGGACTACGTCCAGGTCATCACCCGCAGCGGTGCCTATAACAGTCGCGCCTAAGGCTTTGGCCATTTGCACAGCATACAAGCCAACAGAGCCGCCTGCGCCTAACAGAAAGACACGGTCGCCGGCTTTGACGTTGGTCATCTTGTGCAACAGGGTGTAGGCGGCGCCGGCTACGATGGGCAATGTAGCAGCTACGGTAAAGGACAATTCCCTGGGTTTGAGCACGACCTCTCCTTTGCCCGCGATCATATATTCGGCATAAGCCCCTCCGCGCTGAAAAGGTACACGGGTAACGACTTCGTCCCCGGGATTGAGACCCTCGATCCGACTTTCTGCTATCACACCGGAGGCCTCCCAGCCGGGCACCAGGGGCAGGGGCAGCGGCACAATGTCTTTTAAATAACCGTTCCTGATCTTACTGTCTACCGGATTCAGCGAGGCGGCCTTTACTTGAATGAGAACTTCTCCGTCCTTGGGAACAGGACGGTCAAGGTCGACGAGCCGGAGCACGTCGGCCCCTCCATAATGAGGAATTTGTATCGCTTTCATAAACGTTTTTGTTTTATGAAGGCAAAGCTACTTCGACATAGGGGGTGAGGAATTGTACGTAGCGGCTGTTTTTGAGCAGCTGTTTGGCGGAAACCCCAAAGGTTCGACGGAAAAGCCGGGTAAAGTGGGCCTGGTCGGTAAAGCCGTTTTGGATGGAGGCGGTGGACATAGACAGACCATGCTGCAGCACTTGAAAGATCACCTGCTTGATGCGTTTCCAAAGAACATATTGCGAAAAAGGTACACCGGTCTCCTGGGCGAACAGGTGGCGGAAGCGCTCTGCCGACAGAAAGACCTGGCCCGCGACCTCATCCAATAAGAGCCGATCACCCAAACGGTGATCAATATATGTCAGCGTCTCCCTGATCCGGTCGTCGATAGTGTGTTGGGAGGAGAATCCCGGTAGTAGCCGGTTGAGCAGGTCCTCGGCGAAACGGGCCATGTCCGTACCCGTGACGGCAGGTATGGCGTCGATCGGTATAAAGGGTTTGCCGTCCAGCATGTTCTTTAGCTGCCAGCCCTGGTAGCTTTCGGCATCGATAAAATACACCAGCGCTTCCGTGTCCTGCGCCTGGCAGGAGTGGGTGATGTACTGGTTCACAAAGAAACCGCTGAGCCCCTGGTGTGCTTTGCCGTCTATAACGCTGTCAATGGGGTTCTTCAGACTGACAACGACCTGGAAGCATTGATGGTAATGGACATCAACCACGGAATGGCGGGCGAGAAAAGAGATCATAGCATAGTAAAGGTAAGTAAGCTCTATTAAAAGGGAAGTGACTGTGTAAAATATAAAACCTCACAATCGTCAGACTGTGAGGTTTTTATGTGCCCCACATGGTACCGGAGTCGAACCCCAAGGGTAAATCATTCTTTGATAAGGCCATGGAATTAATGGAGCTCATCGCCTGATGTTTTAGTCTTTTTCCACTCCCGGTAATGCCTCAACCACATAGCGACCATCACATCCAGCTCCATATCCACCAGCTGGGCAAGCTCATCAATTCGTTCCAGGGAGAACCGGTCCGGGAACTGTAAAAGCTTATTAAAGGCATCCACTTTCATATTCATGTCCCTGGCGACGACTGTCTTGGGGACATGCTTAAAGATATCCATAAATGCAGGCAGCTGCCCGGCTTCATACATTATCCGTACGTACCCGTAGCGATGATCAATTCCTTTTAAAGTGGGTCCGGCAGACATGTGGCAGGTT